>Ga0268299_1000329_pt1 | contig 161545 bp, 108 predicted proteins | sample NOBtaG_FD_193484 | JGI IMG/M metagenome (GOLD analysis project Ga0268299, IMG submission 193484) | Activated sludge microbial communities from bioreactor in Nijmegen, Gelderland, Netherland - NOB reactor | ecosystem: Engineered > Bioreactor > Aerobic > Activated sludge | place: Netherlands... | reverse complement strand
AAGCTCTCGATCTCACTCATACATATTGTTATCTGTTAGTCGGGGCCAAAACTACTGACATATTGGCCTTTTTTTTGCATGATTGTTTGAGCATCTAAGGTGCTGCAGCCTTTTTGCCCCTTGCAGCGCACAAAAACGCTACTTTTGCAGCCTAATCCGAATGCATCCGCCTGCGATTCATCCCTTTTCACCGACATTCAACCATGCTCCAGCCATGCAGATTGACCTTTCCGCACATATCGAGAAACTCCTTTTCCTGCACGACACGCTTACCATACCGGAATTCGGCGGTTTCACGGCTTCAAAGACTTCCGCTGCTGTGGACTACGCCGGCGGGACCGTTGCCCCGCCCGGCAAAACCCTGAACTTTAGTGAAAACCTGACCGTGGACGACGGCATACTCGTGGACGACATCGCCAAGACGCATGGCATTTCCACGGACGAAGCCCGCGAAGCCGTACGCAAGTACGTCGAACAGGTGCAACAACAACTCAGCCAACGGGAGATTGTCACCCTGCCCGGCGTGGGACGGCTGTACCGGAACTATGTGCAAAAAATCCAGTTCCTGCCCGATGCCACCAATTTCCACGCCGGCTCATACGGACTGCCTCCACTGCAGTTTTCGCCCATCGCCCGCTCCCGCGATGTGGCCGAAAAACCCGCCGCAGCCACAGGCGGCACCGCAGTAGCCACGCCGCCACCGCCCGCTTCCGAACCGGTTAAAACCGCCACCATTCCACCGTTGCCTCCGCCGCCGAACTTTGTCTCGGAACCATACCAGGCGCCCCGAACATCCGCCACGCGTTTCGGCACCATCATCGGCATCGGGCTTATCCTGTGCACGGTTGCGTTCGGCATCTGGTGGTGGCAGTTCAAAAAAGACCAATCCGCTGCCAACACTGCCATCGAAACGTCCGACGAAAGCAATGTATCGGCAGCCCCGCTCTCGGGTGTTACCGATTTGGCCAAAATGGCGGAGAAGGACAATTCGACAAAAAACCAGGAAACGCCCGCCCAACCGGAACAGGAAGACAAAGACCTGAACGACGAAGTGGAGCCGGCCGCCACGGCCCGCGCCGCAGAGCTCTTGCGCCGCCAAAACGAGGCCCCGGTTTCCCGCACCGAAAAAGGACGCACCTGCACCCTCATCATCGCCACGTTGCAGGACAGCAACAACGCCGACCGCCTGATCGCCAAACTCGAAGGCGCCGGATACGACGTGTACCACCGCCAACAACGCGGCCATCAGGTCGGCATTCAGTTCCGATACACTAACCAACGAGAAATTGACGAAAAACGGGAAGAACTGATCCGTTTCACCGGAGAAAAAGGGATTTTTGTGAAGAAATAGGTTGGAAGGTTTCGGGTTTGCCACCCGAAACCTTCCAACCCGAAACCTTCCAACCCGAAACCTTCCAACCCGAAACCTTCCAACCCGAAACCTTCCAACCCGAAACCTTCCAACCCGAAACCTTCCAACCGTCTAACCCTATGCTACGAATTGACCACATCGGTATTGCCGTGCGCGACATGGCGGAAAGCAACGAACTGTTTCGAAAATTGCTCGGCGAGGCCCACTACAAAGTGGAAACGGTGGAGACTGAAAAAGTAGCCACGTCATTTTTTCGCATCGGCGACAGCAAGATCGAACTTCTGGAAGCCACCGACCCGGAAAGTCCCATCGCCAAGTTCATCGAAAAACGCGGCGAGGGCATTCACCACATCGCTTTCGAGGTGGCCGACATCCGTGCCGAAATCGAGCGCCTCGAACAGGAAGGCTTCGTGCCGATCCACCGCGAGCCAAAACGCGGAGCCGACAACAAATTAGTCGCTTTTTTGCACCCAAAGTCGAGCAATGGCGTGCTCGTGGAGCTCTGCCAGTCCCTGTGAGTAAACCGTTTTGGGTGATTCTTTGAAAAAAGTTTGCACGCACCGCCAAAGTTCCGATTTTAGCGCCCGGAAATTCGGGTCCGCCCGGCAATCTCTTGTCATAAACTAATCCATTCTATTGTATGAATGGCGCCGACTACCCTTGCGAGGGAAGCCGGCGTTTTTTTTGGCTGTTGGCTGTTGGCCACCGAACCAGATTACACCCCATAAGGTTCAGCATCGCGCTCGGAAGCCAACAGCCAATGACTAACAGCCAACAGCTACATGACCACAAACTCCGTCCTCCTGTTCTGGGAGCGCCCTTCCGGCGTATCATTGGAGGCGATGGGCTTGGTCTCGCCGAAACCCTTGAAACGCAAACGTTCAGCCGTAATGCCGTTCTGGATCAGGTAGTCGTACACCGCCTTCGCGCGATTTTCCGACAGGGTTTGGTTGCCGGCATCATCGCCGACATTGTCGGTATGGCCGCTGACCTGAATGCGCAGCGCCGGTGATTCGCGAAGCAAGGCCACCAACCGGTCCAATTCTGTGGTGGAGGCTGGCAGCAGGGCCGCAGAGCCTGTGTCAAAAAACACGTTGCGCAGCACCACCGGTCGCGAGACCACCGGACGCGCGTCCGGCTCGTCGGCTGACAGGATGGGCTGCAACGCGATTTCAAGCAAAAACGGCTTGTCGAAAGATGCCGTTCGCTCGAGGCTGAAGTTCTCGGAGTGGAACAGGTAGCCGGTTTTCGACACGTTCAGGCCATAGTCCTTGCCGGCGGGCAGGCACACGAGGAACGTGCCGTCGGCCCGGGTGCGGGCGGACACGAACGCCAGTCCGGTCTTCAGGTCGGTGAATTCCACCTGGGCCACCAGCACATTTCCGGTGGCGGCATCGGTCACGCGGGCTTTGGCATACGTGACGGGCTGCGGTCGTGCATGCTCCGGCAGGTCGAACGCGTAGATGTCTATGCCGCCGACACTTCCCGGCGGATTGGCCGCGAAGTAGGCCGTTTTGCCGTCGAGGCTCACCGTCAGCGTGCCTTCGTTGGCTTTGGTGTTGATCGGGTAGCCCAGGTTTTGGGGTTTGCCCCAAGAGCCGTCGGGGTTCCGGCGCACGAAATAAAGGTCGTTTTCGCCCATGCCTGGCAGGCCGTTGGAGGTGAAGTACAACGTTTGTCCGTCGGGGTGCAGGAAGGGCGTCTGTTCGTCGCCGGGGGTATTGATCTCGGGCCCGAGGTTCTGCGGCTCGCTCCAGCGGCTGTTGGGCAGGCGGGTGGTAAACCAGAGGTCTTTCCCGCCCTTCCCGCCGGGCCTAGTGCTGCTGAAAAACAGCGTCTTGCTGTCGGGACTGATACTCGGCTGCGCGTCCCAGTCGGGCGAGTTGACGGCGCTGCTGAACGGAATCGGCTTGGTCCAGGCCCCGTCTTTTTGCTGCGACCAGTACAGGTCGCAACTTCCCTGCGAGCCGTCGTTCTGGCGGTTGCAGGCCGTGAATACCAGCCACACCCCATCGGCATTGACGGCTTGGGCGCCTTCATTTTGTGAGGTGTTCACACCGTCGAGGTACTCGGCCATACCCCAAGCGCCGTCGGGCTGCAGGGTGCTGGTGTAGAAATTTTCGTCGTAGCCGTCGCGACGGGTAAAAATCATGGTGCTGCCGTCAGCGGTGAAGGCGGGCAGGTACTCATCGGATTCGCTGTTCACGCCGGGGCCGACCGAGCGAGGCTGGAACGGCACGGGATTTTTGACCGCCTCGGCGGCAAAAAGGCAGTTTTCGGCCAAACGCCGCGCCCGGTACAGGAGTTTGGCATCCTTGGCGCCCGATTGCAAAAACGCGTCAATAGCCGCATAAGCCTCCATGAACTTGTCTTGCCGCCATTTGCACAAGGCAAGGTTGAACGGCACAGAGGGGTGAAAATTGGGGTTCAGGCGCAGCACGATCTCGTAGCCCAGAGCGGCCTCTTCCCAGTGGTCGTTGTCGAAATGCGTCTCGGCCCAGGTCAGGTGCGCTTCGATAAAAACCGAGTCTTCGCGCACCGCCTCTTCGAACGCGCGCAAGGCCCGGGGCGCATCGCCCTGGCGCAGGTAGGTACGGCCGTCCAGATAGGCTTTTCGGGCCTTGGGGGCGGTACTTTCGGTGGTGGTATATTTTTGGGAAAAAGCGGTTTGGGACACCGCAAGCAACACGAGGGCCGGCAGCAGTCGGCCTACAGCGGGGAATCGGGAAAACATGGATTGAAATGGCATAAGTGTTAATTTTTTGGAGAGAACGACAAAATCTTAACCGTGTTTTACATCCGGGCAACCGAAGCAAAACAGGGTACGTCATTTGCGCAATCTTGTATTTTTTTTAACCAAACTCCCGTACTCGTATGACGACCCGTTTTTCTTTGCTCGTTGCATTGGTTTCCATGCTCACCCTTTCAGCCCAGGCCCAGGTTTCGGTGGGCGCATCCGTCGGCGCCAACTACTCGTTTTGGGGTTGGCACATCAAAAACATCAACACCGACCTCGCCTTTGATCCCGGAATCGGGTATCGCGTAGCAGCGGTGGCCGATTGGCACATCAGTCCCGTAATCGGATTGCGTGCCGACATTGCCTACCAAATCTGGCGGAACAGCACCTCGCAGACATTTACGTTCCCAACTGACCCCGTCGGCGTGGAGGGCAGCCGAAGCGAACGTTTTCACAACGTATCCGGCAGCCTGTTGGCCACTGTTTCGCCGTTTTCCCAAAAACGAGTGTATTTCCTGGCCGGCGCCACAGCGGCATCCATCACCGAAGCCTGGGGAACCATAACGATTGATGGCGGCCCGGAAGCCGGCACGCGCGACCCGGAAGCCATTGATCTGAAAAACTTCAACCGCACCCAGGTTTTCGCCGATTTCGGCGGCGGGGTGAAATTTCCCCTCGGGGCCAAAGGCACACTTTTCGGGGAAATCCGCTATCAACTGCCGCTGACCAACCTGTCCGGGATCGAAAATGTGGATGCCTCAGTGAGCACACTCCTGCTGAACGTGGGGTATTTGTTCCAGCTCTAAGCCGCGGCCCAGTGGCGCCACCGCATGACCACCCAAAACAACACGAGCGCCATGCCGGCCAAGGCCACCGTGCCGACCGGTATGGCGCCCATGTCGGCGGCATCGGCGCTGCGCTTGAGATAAATACCGTACGAGGCCCACACTACAGCTAATCCGTGGAACACATTGTTGTAGCCGCGCACGATGGTGGTGGCCAGCAAGGTGCCGACCATCACCATCGCAATTGCCCAGGTAGATTCCGAAATGCCGAACCCATCCCAGCGGAGCGACACCAGCAGCGCCGTCACATTCGCGATGAGGGCCACGGTGATCCAGCCCTGGTATAAGCCGAACGGCGCCCGGGCCGACCATTTTTCAAGCGCATCTGCCGGAGCGCCGAGTCCGGTATTCAGCCGCCACAATACGGCGAGCAGCGCCACCATGACGGCCACCGACAGCGGCAACAATTCCCAGTGCCAGGCGAAGAGCCAAGCTATATTCAGCACACAGGAGGCGACAAACCATAGCCCGATTTTTTCGATACCCGGCTCGATGCGTGTCCGTGTTTTGGCGTGAAAGAGCGCCGCCGCCTGCACCCCTATCCAACACAACAGCCACAGGTAAATGACGCCCCAGATGGAGAATGTCAGTCCGGCAGGCACGAACAGATTGGGATACAGGCCCGACAATTCACCGGTCGTTTTCCCGTTCAGCGGCAGGGCATTGGCGAGGTAGTTGGCCACTAGCACGGCGCTGAATGCCAGAATATTGAGCAGAAGATAAGCGCGCGTTGTCATATTTCTTTGAATTTGAACGGAAGGCAATATTCCCACATAAACGTAGCATAAATTCAAAAGTTTTTGACTTTTGTGCCCCGTTTCAAACATACGCCACCATGCTCAGACTCCTGCTGAATTTGTTTTTGCTCATACTTGTCGCCACCATAGCCGGCGCCCAGCCTACGGACATCCCCAACGCCCAGCCGGGCAAGTGCTACGCCAAGTGTTATGTGCCGGACAAGTACGAGACCGTGACCGAACAAATCATGCTGCGCCCCGAGTCGGAAGAGACCACCGTGGCCCCGCCAGTGTTCGAGACGGTGAACGGGCAGTACGTGTCGAAAGAATCCTACGTCCGCCTCGTGCCGGAGTCGGCGGAGTTTGATGTGGTGGAAGAGCGGATTCTGATTTCGCCGCCTGGCCGCAAGACCAATCCAACGGCCTATGAGGCCGTTCGGGAAGATGTGCTCCTCAAGCCGTCTGTCCGGTCGTACACGGTTTCGGAGGCGGTTTTCGAAACGGTGCAGGAGCCTGTGGAAATAGAGCCGGCATACATGCTCCTCGAAGTGCTTCCACAACGCTACGAACCGGTCACGGAAAACGTGGAAGTGCGCCCGGCCAGCACGAAGTGGATCCGAAAACCGTCCGACCGCAACTGCCTCGGCGCCGATCCCGACGATTGTTTCGTATGGTGCCTCGTGGAAGTGCCCGCCCAGTACCAGACCATTTTCAAGCAAGAGCCTATCGGTTGCGAAGGCGAAGACCCAAACGACTGCGTGCGCTACATCCCGGTGGAGGCCAAAACGACCCTGAAGCCCGTGCAAAAAGTCAAAACGCCTGCTGCGGCCACCGAACGGATGGACCCGGCGGAATACCAAACCATCACCAAATGGGTACTCAAGCCGGGCACGCCGGAACCTGCGGCAGACGGCCCTGGCGAGTTTGTCGTCGTGCGAAAAAAAGTGTTGAAAAAACCTGCAAGCATCCGCGAGGAGACCGTGCCCGCAGAATACAAGCCCATCATCCGCAAGACATTGTCCAAACCGGCGACCCTGCAAACCGAGATCGTGCCCGCCCAATACGCCACGATCACCAAGCGCCAGCTCGTGCGCAAGGGAGGTTTCCCGGAGTGGCGCGAGATCGTGTGCGGCGAAAAAATGACCGGCTACAACCTGCGGCAAGTGCAGGAAGCACTCAAAGCACTGGGGTACTACTCGGGCGTCCTTGACGGCACGCTCAGCCCCGCTACCAAAAAAGCCATCGCGTCTTTTCAGCGCGAGCGCGATTTGGCCGCCGACGGCAACGTGGATTTTGAGACGCTCCGGGCATTGGGTATCGGGTTGTAAACGCGACAAATCAGTGTCACAGAGGCTCACAGAGTCTTGGAGGACACAGAGTTTTTGTCATTCCGTAGGAATCCGTCCATTCTTAGTCGGTAAAAACTCTGTGCCCTCTCAAACTCTGTGAGCCTCTGTGACACTTTACTCTACGAGGGCGAACCATCGCCCGGATTTTGTTTTTGTTAAATGGGCGCGACAATGTGGCGGCATCGCCAGACTTTTCCCCAAATTTGCACGGTTTTTGAGCAAGCACTCCAAACCCGACAAACACCCATTTCAAACACCACTACATGGACAACACTGGTTTAAAACAATACATGGTAGTGTTCACGCTGCCGCCCCAACCCTTCAACGACCTGTTTGTGAGCCTGATCCCCGAGCAACGGCAAGTCGTGAACAAACTCTTGCAAGAAGGAAAAATCCTGAACTACGCGCTCTCCTTGGAGAATTCTAAACTCTGGACCGTCTTTTCCGTGGAATCCGAAACCGAGTTGCTCGAACTGATCACATCGCTGCCCCTAACAGATTTCATGCTCGTGCATATCAACGAATTGACATTTTTTCAGTCGGCCAATGCCTTTGCATCCACGTTTTCCGTGAACTGATTTCCAGGTTTCTACCATGGAGACGCAGAGACGCAAAGGTGTTTTTCGAAACAACGCTATACTCCTCTGCGTCTCTGCGGTAAAACATGCCGCAGAGAAAATTGCTCTCCGTTATGCAAAACCAACGCGCTCATCTGCTCGTGGCCGCTCTGTTATTGGCCGGTCTTTCCACTGTACAAGCACAGGTTGTTCTCCAAAACGACTCCGTCCCCGATGGGGTGTTCAATTGGCTCCAGCAGTTCGAGCCACTGAACATCGTGCTCGTGACCGACCTCAAAAGCCTCAAGAAAGACCGCGCCGAAGAAACCTGGCAACCGGCAACCTTCCGGATCATGCAAGACGACAACATTGTCTTTGAGCGGAAAGTGCAAGTGGCCTCCCGGGGCAACATGCGCAAAAAAACCTGCTACTTCCCCCCGATCAAAATCCGTTTCTTCCAGGAGAAGCCCAGCAGCGACAGCCTCGCCGACATCCGCGAACTGAAACTCGTAGTCAGTTGCCGAAACACCTCCTCCGACGAGCAACTGGTCCTGAAGGAACAACTCGCGTACGAACTCTACAACCTGATCACCCCGGAGAGTTTCCGGGTGAAACGGGCCTCCATCAAGATCATGGTGCCCGGACAAAAACGCGCCGCTCAGGACAGCGAAGCCTTTTTTATCGAAAGCGAAAAAGAAATGGCCTCCCGCCTCGGCGGCCGTCCCCTGAAACCACGCATCATCAGCCCAAAAGTGTTGGATTCCGTGGCCTATACCCGCATGAGCGTGTTCCAGTTCATGATCGGAAACACCGATTGGGGGGCGTACAGCCGCCACAACATGAAAATCGTAGGCTTCTCCGACCGCCGCCCCATAGCCGTGCCGTACGACTTCGACTACGCCGGTCTCGTGGATGCCGAATACGCCGTGCCCTCGGCCGATGTGCCCAACAAGGACGTGAAAGAGCGCTACTACCTCGGCCTGTGCCACAGCGCCGATTTGTACCAACAGGTATTTGCCGACTACCTCGCCAAAAAAGAGGAGATACTCGCCAAAGTGGACAACCTCCAGGGCGTGACCGCCTTCGCCCGAAAAGGCATGCGCCAATACCTGCTCGACTTTTTTACCATCATCGAAAAGCCAGCGCTGGCAAAAAGCGAGATTATGGAGCACTGCAACTATCGGGTGAAAAAAGACAAAGCGGAGGAAAGTCCGGATTGAGTGGTATTCCCCGCGGAGGCGCAGAGTTTTAGCCACAAAAAACTCCGCGTCTCCGCGCCTCCGCGGTGAAAAAAGCGTCGGATCAATGCCCGCGTACCACCTTCCGCACGATACGCCCGCTCGGCGCCTCCATTTCCAGAAAAAAAAGCCCGGACTCCGCAGGCACTTTCGGATTCCACACGTTCAGCCCTTTTGCAGCGAGGTGCTCCTCCTCCAGCGCCAGCCGCCCCTGCGCGTCCGTCCACCGCATGCGCACCGTTTCTGCTGCCCCGGCCAGGTATTGTACCGAAAACTGCTCCGAAAACGGATTGGGGTACACCTGAATGTTGTCGGCCCAGTTGGGCGCCGGTTCCGGGTACACCCGCCGGATGATGGCCCGGGAATCGGGCGGCAGAGCCGAATCATCGAGCGTGCCGCCGAGCATGCGCACGTTCAGGCGCATGTTCTGATCCTTGGAAAACCGGTTGGTCAGCCAAGCATTTTCCGTGAAAACCAACCGCGAGCCGGGCGGCAGGTCTGTGAAAATATCGTGCGACGGCAGGGCGTCGTTGCACTCGCTGATCTGGAGGATGCAGTCCACCACGAGGGTGGCGTTGCGCTCCAGCGCGATGGCGCTGTTGGCGCAAATGACGAGCATGCCCGCGCCGTTTTGGCCGTAGTGCAGCGATGCGCCCTCCTTCACCCGCAGTTCGCTGCCGTTTTTAAACTGCATGCAGGAGAAGGAATTGTTCATGGAAATCTGCCCTGCGGCGTGGTGCAGGGCGTCGCCGTTGTCGAAGATCAGGTCCACGAAATTCAGGCACAGGTCGCCGCCGTTGTTTTGCAGCGTGAATTGGTGGCGCTCCGACGCGCTGCCCGCCACCAAGCCGCCCCGGAACTGCGCGAACGGCTGCATTTCCAGGGTCTGGTGCCCTTCCACCGTCAGCGTAATGTTTTGTGGAACGGTCGTATTGGGCACCGGAACAACCTCGATATACGACGGATTTTGAGGTCCGGGATACGTCGGTGCGGTGTACAGGCCGAGGAAATTTAAGCCCCAGAAGTTGGCAGCAGCCTCAATGGGATACGGGTTTGAATCGGCAAAAATGCCGTTGATCAGTCCCGGCCCGAACGGTTCGGGTTCGATTTGGGTGGAATAAACTCGCAGGTGCCTGCCGGCCATCGTGGCCGTATCGGCAAACGTAAATTTCAGGATGAACTCCTTCAGGCGCTGGTCGTTGAAACGTTCGGTGGGGAAACAAGCGGCTGCATCTACCGATTTGAAACTGTTGGGAAACGGCGGATACACCGAGGCCAGCGCCGTGTGGAACCGCGTGGCGGCGCCCGGCATGCCGTTTTCATCGGGAATCGCGATGCCCACGATGGCGCCCGAACACAGGTCGCCCGGGCAGTCGGTCGTCAGGCGCAGCAGCGAGTCGCCGGGAAGAATCCGGGCGGTGTTGAACGTGTTGTACAGGTAGTCCGGAAAAAAATCCTCAGGAGGGAATAAATCCAGCCGCGCCCGGATGAACAGCGGTTCGGTCGGGCTGACCTGCTCCAGCGCAATTTCGATGCCCACGTTGGAGGGCAACGCCGTCACCGAAATACAGCGGCTGGAGTCCACCGGGCCGTTCCAGTGCCCGTCGAGGGTTTGGTAGATGTGCCAGAACTGCGGCTGGACGACGGCAATCCCCGCGTTGTACGGGCAGGGCCTTTGTTCCACCGCGTACAGCGGCGGTGTGTACTGGGCGTGGGCACAAAGGGCGCCGCCGAGCGCCACGAGCAGAGCAAGGAGATTTGTTCGCATGGGAAACTGGATTTGTAGGTGAACGAGTTGGTTGGTTTGTCGCCCAAAAGTAATCGAGCGGGCCAACCACGCCAGCCAGCCACTTGCCAATGCGCGTCACTTCGTCATTGTGAAAAACGTTTCCGCTTTTTTCGGCAATTTTGCCGCCAGAATACGACAATGGAAAACTGGGAACTCGATTTCGAATGGCTGCGTGTGCAGCATATAGTGCAGGAGGCCATGCGCCGCGACACCCTGCCCGACCTCAACACGGTGCTTTTTCTCATCGGCATCCAGGAACTTGGGCGCTGGAAAAAAGGCTTCACGAAGGAGGAAAAACAGGACCTCATGCACATTGCCGTGTGCCGCCTGCTGGCCTATGACGACTGCTACGAATTCGTCGGGCGCGACGAAGACGGCTGGCCGCACTGGCGCCAGACGCGCGAACTCACGCCACTGCCCGTGGTAGAGCAGGAGCGGATGCTGAAGGTGAAAGCCGTGCAGTATTTCAAGGATTTGGAGGCGGAGGGGCAGGAATTGTGATTTTACCGCAGAGACGCCATAGCGTTTTTTCACCGCGGAGACGCGGAGACGCGGAGTGTTACGCAGAAATATTTCAATCAACTCCGCGAAAAGCCTCCGCGTCTCTGCGTCTCCGCGGTGAAAAAAATCTCGCGCCTCTAAAGTTTCGAGTCGGCATTGCCAGTTACGTCTCCAATTTTCACGCCGGTAAACTGGAAAAATGTGGGCAACGGCTCGGTAGAAGCGGGCACTACAATGGCCTGTGGCGGTACCGGAAGCAGCGGATTGGCTGGGTCTTGAAAAACATGATCTTTTGGATAAAAACGCCAGGACTGCCCGTGCGGCAGTTCGGGAATAAGCCCGAGAATCAGTTTTTGCAGCAACACTACGTCTTGCAACGTCACCTTGCCGTCAAGGTTGGCGTCGGCGGCCACGTGTTTCCAAGGCGCGTCGAATGGCTCGACACCAAGGATATGCCGCTGAATGGTCACCAGATCGAATGTGGAAACACCGTTCAGCGGGTTCGTTTTTTTCACCGGTGTCAGTGTAGAAGTGTAGCCCGATTCCAGAGAAGAGCCGAACTCATTCCATTCTCCGGAAGTATACGTTATTATGTACGAGACTTTATTGGCCGGTATGGTATCGCCGAGGCAGTTTTGTCCGCTCAGGTTGAACGTAACCCCGGCAATACCTGTGTTGTCGGGAAGCGCCGTTCGGAGGTAAAATCCGCCGTGGCAGTTGCCCTTGAAGTCGGCGACTGTTATTTGCACCATACAGGACGACGTATTGCCGGCGAGGTCTTGTGCCCAGATTTCGGCGAAATTGTTATCGCCCATATCGTTGCCAATAAACGAAATCGTCGTACCGCTTTCCGGATACCCGCTGCCGGTGCAGCGTTTGCGGAGGCGGGTAGAAATGAACCCGGGGGCGTTGTCGGAAAGAGAATCAATCAGGTCAGTAGGCCAAACGGTTGCGATACAAACAGGCCCGAGTTGCAGTTCGACATTGGATTTGCAGCGCAGGAATGGCGGCACCGTGTCGGTTTGTGCGGCAAGGGTCTGACACAAAAGCAAAAAGGCGAGAAGTGGAGTAAAAAAATTGTTCACAGGCTGATGTTTGATTAGTTCTTCAAATAATGTAGAGGCTGTCTCACGAAAGCAATGCCAAAGATAGTTTCCCGGGATGGCAATTTCCGCGTTCTGCCATCTCACGGACGAACATTATACCAAGTCAAAAGTAGAAATCCCGTTCAGCGGATTCAATTTTTTGACCGGCATCACTTCGGACTGAAATCCCGATTTTAGTATCCCAGCAGCCTCCGGGAAACTTCCATTCTATGGGAGTCGCGCCAAAACCATACTTTCGCCCCGGACCCAACCCACGACTCGTATGGCCAAACCAACGCGCAAACCCGCCCCCCGCCCGCAACACGTCCCGGCCCCGGCCGTAGCCCTTCCGCTGCCGGCGTTTTTCCAAAATACCCTGCTGCAAAGCCTGCTGATTTTCGCGTTCGCGTTCCTGCTGTATGCCAACACGCTCACCCACGGGTTCGTGCAGGACGATGCCATCGTCATCACCGACAACATGTTTACCACCCAAGGCGTGGACGGCATCCCCGGCATCCTAGGCAAGGACACGTTCTTTGGTTTTTTCAAGGTGGAGGGCAAGGAAACCCTCGTATCGGGCGGCCGCTACCGCCCCTTGACGCTGGTCGTGTTCGCCCTGCTGTACGAAGTGGCGGGCAACAACCCGTTCCCGTTCCACCTGCTCACGGTGCTGCTCTTTGCCGCCACCTGCGTACTGCTGTACCGCACCCTGCTGCTCCTGCTCCGGAGCTGGACCGCCGGGCGCGAGCAGGCGCTGCTGGTGGCGTGGATCGCTGCCCTGCTGTTCGCAGCCCACCCCATCCACACCGAAGTGGCGGCCAACATCAAGGGCTGCGACGAAATCGCAACCCTGCTCGGCAGCCTAGGCGCGCTGTGGCTCACGCTCCGGTATGCCGACACGCAAAAGGCCATCTGGGGCAGGCTGGCGGCGGTGGTGTTTTTTCTGGCCTGCCTGTCCAAGGAGAATGCGGCCACGTTCGTCGTGGTCATCCCGCTGGCGCTGTGGTTTTTCCGTTCCTTGCCGTGGGGGCAGAGCATTCGGTATTCCTTGCCGGTGTGGATCGGATTTGCGGCGTTTTTTGTCATCCGGGGCAGCATCCTGCACTGGAAATTCGGCGCCGCACCCATGGAACTGATGAACAACCCCTTCCTCAAGATCGAGGGCACGCAATGGGTGGCGTTCACGGCGGCCGAAAAACTCGCCACCATCCTGTACACCCTCGGCAAGTACCTCGTGCTGCTGGTGTTCCCGCACCCGCTCACGCACGACTACTACCCGCGCTTCATCGGCCTCAAGTCGTTTGGCGACTTGGGCGTGATGGCAAGCCTGGTGGCTTACGGCCTACTCGCCTGGTACGCCCTGCGCGGTGTCGGGCGGCGCGACCCGGTGGCGTTCGGTATCCTGTTTTTCCTGCTCACCATCAGCATCGTGTCCAATCTTGTGTTCCCGGTGGGCACCAACATGGGCGAGCGTTTCGCCTTCATGCCCTCGGCGGGGTTTTGTTTGGCGGCAGCCGTGTTGCTGTCCCGCTTGAAAAACTGGAAAACCGCGCTGACCATTGCCGCCGTCGTGGCGCTGTTTTTTTCCGCCAAAACCCTGCTGCGCAACCCCGTGTGGGTCAGCAACGAGTCGCTCTTTTTTACCGATGCCGAAACCTCGGTGAACAGCGCCAAGATCAACAATGCCTGTGGCGGTGTGCTGTTTGAAAAATCGCAAAAAGAAAAGGACGAGGCGAAACGCCTCGACATGCTCCGCCGCTCGTTCGACTACGCCAACCAGGCCCTGAAAATTTACCCCAACTACAAGGACGCGCTCATCACCCGCGCCGGCTGCCAGTATTTCCTGAAAAACTACGACGGTGCGGTGGCCGACTACCGCGTGGCCGCCCAAATCGCCTCCAACGACCCCAAGCCCCGAACCTACTTGGCCATCGCCCTGCGCGAAGCCGGCAAATACTACGGCGAACAAAAAGGCGACCTCGCCACGGCCATGACACACCTCAACGAGTCCTGGCAGATCGCCCCCGACGACCCCGAGACCGCCCGCCTGCTCGGCGTGGCCAACGGCGTGCAGGGCAAAAATGCCGAAGCGCTGGAGTGGTTCAAAAAAGCCGTGGAGCTGGCGCCCGACAACGCCAGTTACCTGTTTGACCTCGGCACGGCCTACTTCATCGCCGGCGACAAGGTGCGCGGCGAAGCGTACCGGCAGACGGCGATTACGATAAACCCGGACGTGCTGAAAGAAAAAGGGCAGTAACCTGAAAACGAACCGATGCGCGAGACAAAATTCATCGAGCAGAATGCGGAAAAATGGTCGGACTTCGAGGAGATGCTCCGCCAGAACCACCGCGACCCCGAGCGGCTGAACGAGCTGTTCGTGCAGATCACCGACGACCTCTCCTACGCCCGCAGCTACTACCCCAACCGCTCGGTGCGCATGTACCTGAACGGCCTGGCGCAGCGCATTTTTCACAACGTGTACCGCGGCAAACGTTTCCCGGCCCGGCGCTTCCGCCTGTTCTGGACGGACGAGCTGCCGCAGGTGCTCTGGGAAACGCGGCAGGCGCTATGGCTCTCGTTCGGCATTTTTGCCCTGGCCTGTCTCATTGGGGTGGTGTCGAGCAAAATCAATCCCGACTTTGCCCGCGTCATCCTCGGCGACGACTATGTGGAGATGACCCTGCGCAACATCGAAGGCAACGACCCGATGGCGGTGTACAAGGACAGCCCGCCGCTCGGCATGTCCATTGGCATTGCGGCCAACAACCTGTTCGTGGCCCTGCGCACGGCCATTTTCGGCGTGCTGGCCTCCATCGGCACGGTGTTCATGCTGCTGTACAACGGGATCATGCTCGGCGCGTTCCAGTATTTTTTTGTGGAAAGGGGTTTGTTCTGGGAGTCGTTTCTCACGATCTGGATCCACGGCACGCTGGAGATCAGCGCGATCATCATTGCCGGGGCGGCGGGCCTGGTGGCCGGTTCGGGGCTGCTGTTTCCGGGCACGTACACCCGGCGGCAGGCATTCCAGTTGTCCATGCGCCGGGGACTTAAAATCTTCATCGGGCTGATCCCGATGTTCGTGCTGGCTGCATTTTTTGAGGGCTTTCTCACGCGGTTCACCGACACGCCCGATCTGGTGCGCTTGTTTTTTATCCTCAGTTCGCTGGCTTTTGTGCTGTGGTATTTTGTTTGGCTGCCCTGGCACAAATCGCGCACCACGGGCTTTCATGTTGAGGTAGCAGGCAAGGAGCTGCCGCCCACCCGCACGGAAGCGATTTCGTTCACGACCATCAAGGGCGAGGGGGAGATGTTTGCCGACGCCTTTGCGCTGTTGCTCCGCAGGGCTCGGTTCAGTTTGGGCAGCCTGGCCCTCGCTTCGGCATTGTTTGTGGGGCTGGCGGTGTTGTCCGGCATGTTTGGGCAGCCCGTGGCATTCGAGTTTCCAGATTACCCGACCGGCGCCCTGAGCGGCTGGTGGGATTCGATCGGTCGCAAACGTGCCCCTGCCATGTTCTGGGGGCAAGCGCTCCTGTTCTGGGGGCTGTTCAGCGCAGCGTTGTACATGGTGCGGCGGGAAATGCCGGCTGCTTTCCGGGAGCAATGGGGCGGGCACATGTTCGGGCCACACCTGCTGGCCACAGCCGCCGCGTCGCTCGGCGCGGTTTGGTGCCTCGAAGCATTGGACGCGGGCCTGCTGCTGTGGCTGCTGGGAATCGGGATATTCCCGTTCCTCGGGCTTTGGATGGCGGCGGCATTTTTTGAAAACAGCAGTTGGCGTTCCCTGCCGCGCACGTTCCGGCTGATGCGCTGGGGGCAGGGCTTTGTGCTGGGCTTTTTGTCCATCAATTTCGCCTTGCTGTTGTTTCTGGCCCTCGACTCGGGCGTTTGGAGCATCATCCAGCAGTTTTTCAGTTGGCTGGTACCGCCGGAAGGAGGGGCTATGCAGCGTTTCGTGACCTATTCCACCGCCTTTGCCGCCAGTTTCGTCGCCCATTTGGTGTGGCTGATCTTGGTGCTGGCCGGCATGCTCCAGTATTTTTCCTACCGGGAAATAGCCGACGCGGTGCATTTGCGAGAGGGCATAGATCAGGTAGGCAAGGCGCGGCAGATACGGGGGTTGGCGCGGGAGTGAGGGGCCGCGTGTGACTTCATCGGGCTGCACCCGATGTTGGTGTATGGCGCCCTTTCAGGGCTTGGGGTGGTCGTATTAAATTTAAAAGAATGTGGTTCGAGGCGGGAGGACGGGTGATTAGAGGAGTTTTAAATCGAATCTTCGGGGTGTATTTCACCTTGATTTCGATAACAAAACAACTCTACACTTATGGGACAGTCGCTTGTGAAAAACTACATTCATTTGGTTTTCAGCACCAAACACCGTCAACCGTTTATTGACGCAAATATCGAGGGTGAGTTGCACGCTTATCTGGGCGGTATTTGCAAACGCTTGGAATGCCATCCGATTAAGATCGGCGGCTATACGGATCATGTGCATATCCTGTGCATGTTGTCCAAAAAGATTGCCCTGATGAAGCTGTTGGAAGAAGTAAAATCGCATTCATCCAAGTGGGCAAAAACCCAGGGGGTTGCTTACCATAATTTTTACTGGCAAGACGGTTACGGCGCTTTTTCGGTCAATCCGTACAAGGTCCAACGCTTGATCAATTACATCGCCGGCCAACATGAACACCACAACGAACAGATATTCCAAGACGAGTTCCGCTCACTTTTAAAAAAACATGAAATGGAATATGACGAGCGCTATGTATGGGACTAACACCTCAGTAGCCCTGAAAGGGCGTCACACACCAACATCGGGTGTCAGCCCGATGAAGGCCACGCAGGGGAGTGGAGCATACCGCCATGAATCTGCGAATGAGTGCAGCCCTTCGCGCTATGTGCGAGACTAATTTCCCGTAGCACTCTGTTTCCAAAACACCTCCACCGCCGAGTGCAGGCGCACCATCATATCTTCCGTGGGTTCGTACTGTACGGTGGCGGTGTATTGGGTGAAGATGTCGTGCACTTGCCGGAGCGGCACCCCCGACAACTGGGCGAGGCGGTGTTCAAACTGGGCATCGAAGCGGGGTTTCAGCGTATCGGGGTCCAATTGGGTGACTAAGCCGTAGCGCTCGCGGACGTGGGCAAGGAAAAGCCGCATGGTCTGCACGCACAGGTAGCGGTAGTTTTTTTCCCGAAAATGCAGGTTGGCGATGGTGCTGATGAATTCGTACGAGGAGTTTTCGTTTTTTCCCAAAACCGGGATGATGCGTTGCCGGCGTTTTGCCCGGAAGACGATGTAGGCCAGCGCCAACGCCATCACGAGGTACCAGGCCCAGGCCAATGGCGGTTGCTGCAGGATGTATGCCAGCGGATGCTCCGTCGGCAACCCTCGCCCGTCACTGTTGTTGCGGCGGCGGGCCACTCCTTCGGGCACCCGGCTGTAGGCGTCCCAGTAGATGTCGCCCTCGGGCAGATGCGCGAGCACCCCCTCGGCGTACCGGCGCGAAGAATCTCGCAGCAACTGGTAATTGGAAAACGCAATGGGCGTGGTGTGCAGCAAAAACCTGCCCTCGCCGTACGGGAAGGCTGCAAAATTGACAAGCGAATCGTTCAGCAGGCCGAGCGGATGCTGGGGCAAAGAGTCGCAAAAAAACTCCGACTCGATGTAGCTCCAGGCATACTCGTCCGGCACGTTTTGCCGGGCGTAGTGCAGCGGTACTGGCGATCCGAACCAAGGCGCCGACAGCGATGCCCGTAGCTCGGTGCCCGTGTGCTTGGCATAGTCGCTCCACTCCGCGTCGGCGCACTCCTCGTAGTACAGGTGGAAAATCAGATCGAAGGGAATGGTCTTGCTGGACAACAGGGCGGTATTGCCCATGGCGACAAACTCCAGCAAATGCGCCGTGCTCGCTGAATCGAGAAACATCCCCTCGCCCACAAACACGTAATTGCTCTGCTTCGCGGAATCGAGCGGAAGCTCCTCGACCATGCCTTCCTTGATGTCAACGAATTTTTTGTCAGGAAAATAATCCTCCAGCAAGCGGTGCAGCACCTGCGTGCCGTATGGCTGGTCGCTCAACTCGCTGTAGGACGTTTCCGCCCACGATTCGCGCCAGTCAAACCGGCCGCCATCCACTTGGCCGAACCAGTAGAGCGTCGCAAACAAGGCGACAAGCGCCAATGCGACAACAACGTATAGAACCCGGTTTCGCAGATTGTTGACTGGTTAGAAGGTTTCGGGTTTCGGGTTAGAAGGTTTCGGGTCAGAGAGTTAAGGCAACCCGAAACCTTCTAACCCGAAACCCGAAACCTTCTAACTCTTTCACCGGATAACCCGGACTTTCATTTTCACATCCTGCTTGGGGCGGTCGCCTTGGCCGGTTTCCACGGCGGCTATTTTGTCAATGATGTCCAACCCTTCGATGACCTGGCCGTACACGGTGTATTCGCGGTCGAGGTGCGGGGTGCCGCCGTTTTCGAGGTATGCCTTGCGCTGTTCGGGCGTGTAGCGGAAGTTGCGCGCGGCCTCAACCTGGTTGAGGGTGCCTTCCTGCACTGGCGAACCATGCACGATATAGAATTGCGAACCGCTGGATTTTTTCTCCGGGTTGTTGGTCCGGGCGGCGGCGATGGCGCCTTTGACGTGCACCAGTTCGTTCACGAACTCGGCAGGAATCTGGTAACTGGGGCCGCCCATGCCGAGCATCTGTCCGGTAGCGGCGGCGCGCGACTGAGGGTCGCCTCCCTGGATCATAAACCCGTTGATGACCCGGTGGAAAAGCAGGTCGTCGTAGAACCCTTCGTCGGCGAGTTTGAGAAAGTTGTCGCGGTGCTTGGGGGTGCTGGGGTACAGTTCGGCGAGCATGGTGCCGAACTCGGTTTCGATTTCCACGAGGCAGCGCTCGGGTGCAGTGACCTGGATCATTTGTTTGGCTGTGCTGATTTTTTTGCCCTTGCGGGCCTTGAGTGTGACGGTATAATTGCCGGAATGCTTGTAGGCATGCACCGGACTGGCTTCGGTGGACACGGCGCTGCTGTCGCCAAAATCCCACTCGTACCCTTCGGCGTTCATGGACGTGTTGGTGAAGGGCACCTTGGCCGGGGCAACAAGTTTGTCCGAGGGCACGGTGAAGGCGGCCTTCAGTTTTTTCTGGGCCGTTGCGCTCGGGGCCAGGACAAGTCCGAACAGAAACGGGAGCAGGAGCAGTACTTTTTTCATACGAGATGGTTGTTTTTTTTATCGGGGGGCAAAGAAACGGAAAGAAGCGCAACCGTCAATAGCCGAAAATATCCTCCAGCGTCAGTTTTTCCACCTTGCCGATGGTGCGCAGGTATTTCAGGTCCACGCGCTTTTCGTCGCCGAGCACGAGCCAGTGGTAGCGGCGCCCTCTGATGTGCTGCTCGTGAAAACGAATCAGTCCCTCGGGCGTGGCCTGCTGAATGGCCGAAAAGGTGTCCTGCCGCAGGTCGTGCTTGAAACCCCGGTCCCGAACGGTGCGCCAGTTCCAGTAGATGTCGGCATTGCGGACACGCTCCACGGCGATCTGTTTGAGCACGCTTTGACGGGCGTGTTCCAGTTGCGGCAAGGACACGGGCATGTCGTTCAAAATCGTCTGGAATGCCTCCACGGCCTCGCGCAACTTGTCGGGCTGCGTACCGATGTACGCCTGCAGGTAGTGGGCGCGGTTGCGCTTGCTGGGGTTGGCGAAATAGGCATACGTGGAATAGGCCAAGGCCTTGGACTCGCGGATTTCCTGAAAAACGATGGACGAAAGTCCGTGCCCGAAATACTGGTTGTGCCATTCGGAAAAAATCATTTCCTCGAGGCTGAACTTCGGGGTGCCCTTGGACAGCAGCAGCAGCTCCGTTTGCACCATCGGGAAATGCACGAAAAACACCTTGTCCTTCCGTTGGACAATTTCGGTATACTTTCGGGCGGGCGGAAGGGGGCGCAGGGTTCCGGCGACCTGGTGATGTTTTTTCAGAATGCCGGCCATCTGGCGGACACTGCGCCGGCCCGTGTAAAACACCTCGTGCCGGTATGTCGGCAGCGCGCGCAGCATGTTGGTCAAATCCTCGGCGCGCAGCGCCTGAATTTCCGCCTTGGTCAACTTGTCGGTGTACGGGTTCCGCCGTCCATATTTACCGTAGTGGAACAGCGCTTTGTTCAGGATGGTGTTTTTGTCCTTTTTGTTGTTTTCCCGGCGCAGGAGCACGTCTGCCTTGAGATTTTCGAGCGCCTCGGGGTTGGGCCGCATATCGGCCAGCAAGTGTTCCATCAGTTCAAGACCGGCTTCGAGGGAGTCGTCGAGGCCGCTGAGGGTAAGGTACGTCCGTTCGTTCTGGCAATTGGCGGAGAAATGCACGCCGACGCGGTAAAACGCCTGTTGCATCTGCTGGGGGGTGTATTTGCCGGTGCCGAGGAACGGCAGGTAGGAGGTGGCAGCAGACAGGCGCGGGTCGTTGGACTTGCCCATGTCAAAAATATAGTACAGACGAAACAACCGGCTGTCGGGCTGCCGCACGGCCTTCATGTTCAGGCCGGGCGCCAGCCGGGCGGTCTTGATGGTTTTTTTGAAATCTAGGAATTCCGGCTCGATGTCCTCGGTGTTTTGTTCCAGAAACGCCTTTCCAAAGTCGGAGATGTCAGTGCGGTTTAGTTCCACCGGCGTGATCTGGGGTTTTTCCACCTTCATCACCGTGGGGTCTTCGCCGTGGTGTTTGTACACGACGGCATAGTTGTCGGGGCGCAAGTGCCGTTGGGCAAAGGCGGCTACGTCGGCGCTGGACATACGTTCGAGCGTTTGCCAGCGCCGCACGATGTCGGCCCACTCTACGCCATGCAAATACGCGGCCGTGAGGGCGGAGGCGCGGCCCTGGTTTTTTTCAAAACTTTTTATCTCCGACAGTTTCAGGTCCTTCACCACGGCGCCGGGCAGCCAGTCTTCGAAATTGCCCCGGCGCAGGTGCTCGACTTGTTGCGCCAGCAATTTTTCCACGTCTTCCAGGGATTGTCCCTCGCGGGGCTTTCCATACACCACCAGCCGGCTGTAGTCCTCGTGTACCTGCGCGTAGGAATATGCCTCCAGCACTTGCTGTTTTTGCAACAGGTTCAGATCGAACAGGCCTGCCTGATAGTTGTGCAGGATGCCCGCGATGAGCGGCAGCAGCACGGCTTCTTCGGAATCGGCGCCCGGGAATCGCCAGCCCATTTCCACCCAAGGCGCCTCCTGGCCGTACACGTCGCGGCGGACGCGTTGTGGCAATTCGGGTTGGGGTTCCACCTGAAATGGCGGGAGCGGCTTGGGGCGGAAGTGGCCAAAATGCCGCTCGGCCAACGACACAGCCTGCTCCGGATCGAAGTCGCCGCACAACACGATGGCCATGTTGTTGGGCACGTAGTACTGGTCGAAAAAGCGGTAGATGTTGGTCTGCGAGGGGTTTTTCAGGTCTTCGCCGCGGCCAAGGGTGGTTTGGGTACCGTAAGGGTGGGTGGGGGTGAGCGTTTCCTGCATGGCCTTGATGGTTTTGCGGAAATCGCGGTCTTGGCTGATGTTGTACTCCTCGAACACCGTTTCCAGTTCGGTGTGGAACAGGCGCAGGATGGGGCGGCGGAAGCGCTCGCTCTCGAGGGCGAACCAGCGCTCCAGTTCGTTGGCGGGGATATCGTTCACGTACACGGTTTGTTCCACCCAGGTGTAGGCGTTGGTGCCTTTGGCGCCGATGGCGCTCAGGAGCTTGTCGTACTCGTTGGCGGCCACATACTTGGCGGCCTCGAACGACAGGCGGTCAATGTCGGCGTAGAGCGCCTTCTTTTTCGCGGGGTCGGTTTCGCGCCGGTGCTCTTCGAACAGTTGCTCGATCTGGTCCAGCAGGGCCTTCTCTTTGGGCCAGTCGAGGCTGCCGAGCCGGTCGGTGCCCTTGAACATCATGTGCTCGAAGTAGTGCGCCAGGCCGGTGGTGTCGGCGGGGTCGTGCTTGGAGCCGGCGCGCACGGCGATTTCGGTGTACACACGCGGCTCGTCCTTGTTGACGGACAGAAACAGGCGCAGGCCGTTTCCGAGGGTATGCATCTGGGTGTGAATCGGGTCGCCGGAGACCGTGGTGAAGGCAGGCTTGGAAATGGCATAAGTGGTCATAGCAGCGTCGCGATTTAAAAAAAGGAGGGCGAAAATAGAGCGATTTGAGAAAAACCGGCGGGAAAGATGGCAGTAAGACAGTTTAATCGGGTTTTTGTTTTTCGGAATTTTGACGGAGGAGCGTGTTGATCAGCAATTTCCCTTTGGCAACAATGGCAACGCGGGAAATTGCTGAGGGGGAATAGGCTTGGATGGAACGGATTAACTTTGCCCGAAAAAACTTCCCGACCGTAAATGCGTACCGAAACCCCGTCGTGTCAGAGGCCGTGAATTTGCTATAACAGGTTGTACAATGAAAAAATATTTTCCTTCCAGAGACCTCTTAACCCTTTTGCTATTTCTCCTTTCACTCTCCCTACACGCCCAAGCCCCGCACCATGCCAAGTGCTCCCCCACCCTGCTCTCCGGCTCCCGAAGCGCAGAACCGGAACGCTACATGGTGGCGACGAACGACCTGCCAGCCTTCGAGCGACGCTTGGCCGAAGTGGCGCCCCAAACCCTCGTGCTCCACAGATATGCCCCTGCAGGCATTGTTGTCCTGCTGTGTCCACGGGCTGTTTTGCTGGAAAAAATCCTGCCCTTGCCCGAAGCGCTGTTCGCCGATCTAGGACATGCGACCGGAAATGAAGAACGCGCCGTGCCAGGCCACAACCTATTTGTCAACGCCATCCGCTACGTACATGCCCGCCAACCGGCCCTCAACGGTAGCGGCACGACCATCTCCATCAAGGAATTCCGCTTCGACTCCACCGATGCCGACCTCAAAGGCCGCGTACTGCTCACCGGAAAATCGGCCACGGGACAGACGGTGCATGCCGGCCTCATGGCCACACTGGCCGCGGGCGCGGGCAATACCGACCCGGAAGCATGCGGGGTGGCGCGTGGCAGCCGTGTGGTGTCGTCGTCGTTCGTGGGCCTGCTGCCCGATGCCGATGCCGACTACGCGGGCTACGACATTGCTGTGCAAAACCATTCCTACGGCCTCGACATCGAAAACTACTACGGCGCCGGCGCGCTGGCCTACGACGCGAGCACGCGTCAGCACCCCGGGCTGCTGCACGTTTTTTCGGCCGGAAATCAGGGATCGGAAGCCGCCCCGAACGGGGCATACGCCAACGTGACCGGTTTTGCCAACCTCACGGGAAATTTCAAAATGGCCAAAAACGTGCTGACCGTCGGGGCGGTGGATTCGTTCGCCAATGTGTTTCCGTTCAGTTCGCGCGGGCCGGCCTACGACGGGCGACTCAAGCCCGATCTGACGGCCTTCGGCCAAAACGGCAGCTCCGAAGCGGCGGCGCTGGTGTCGGGTGCGGCAGCCGTGGTGCGGCAGGCTTTTTTTGAAAAATTCGGCTACCACCCGCCGTCGGAAATGCTGCGGGCCGTGCTGCTCGGCGCTTGCGACGATCTCGGCGCCCCCGGCCCCGATTTTGCCGGCGGCTACGGAAACCTGAACCTGAAAAAAGCCGTCGAACTGGTGCAAGGTCAACTGATGGCCGTCGGCCAGGTTTCCGGCGGCGAGACGGTTGATTTTGCGATTTCATTGCCGGCCAATGTACACAGGCTCCGGGCCACGCTTTGCTGGAACGACGTGCCCGCTCCGCCCAATGCCGCAAAAGCCCTCCTACACGACCTCGACCTGACGGTAGCCGACCCCAATGGCGCAACGTGGTTGCCCTGGGTGCTGAACCCGCACCCGCACCGCGACTCGCTGTCGCTGCCCGCCAGCCGCGGCCGCGACGCACTGAACACAGTGGAGCAGGTGACCATCGAACTGCCCGCGCCAGGCGACTATGCGGTGCGCGTACGCGGGAGCAACGGCATTTCCGGCAGCCAGGCGTTCGCACTCGCGTTCGCCTGGGACACGCTCGGTCATTTCGATTGGACCTGCCCCTTGGTCAATGCCCCATTTGAAGCCGGAAAAGAAGCGGTTCTTCGCTGGGAGACCACGCGAAACGGCGAGCAGGGCGTGCTGGAATGGAAAACCACGGGAAGTCCCCAATGGCAAACGATTGACCCCGATGTGCCGCTCGACAAGGGCTACTTCCGGTGGGGCGTGCCCGACACGTTCGCGGCGGCACAGGTGCGGATGCTGGTGGCGGGAAACACGTTCGTTTCCGACACCTTCCTGATCGCGCCGGGTATCCGGGTACAGGTAGGGTTCGATTGCCCGGACTCGCTGCTGTTGAACTGGACGGCGGCGGCATCCGGGACTACATATCGCGTGTGGGGGCTTGGCCAACGCTACCTGGAATCCTTGCTGACGACTACCGACACGGCCATTGTTTTGCCAAAAAACATTTACTCTCAGGAGCGTTTTGCGGTGTCCGTGTGGCAGGTCGGCACATCGGCGGAGAGTCTGACGAAAAGCACGCCCGACCTCGCCCAGAGCGCAGCGGGCTGCTACATCATCAACCTGCTCGCCCTGCTCGACGAACAGCAAAACCGCGTGGACATGACCCTATACCTCGGTTCGCTTTACGGGGTGCGCCGGATTTTTTTGGAAAAACAAATAGCCGGTGCCTGGACGATTCTGCACGAGCATGAACCGATCGCCTTGCAGGTCAACGCGGTGGACGAAGCACCCATGGCGGGCACGAACACCTACCGGGCCAGGCTGGAAATGGAAAACGGCGGCGAGATTAGGGGCGAGCCGGTGACGGTGTATTTTGCCGGCGCAGCGGGGTATTTCGTGTTGCCCAACCCGGTGGTGCCCGGCCAAAACCTCGTGGTGCTGTCCCGCTTTTCTGTGGAAACGCCCCGGTTTTTTCTGTACGATATGTTGGGCAGGTTGATACTGGAAAAAGAACTGGAGGGCGGGCGGACGCAGATTGCGCTGCCGACCTTACCGCCGGGTTGTTATTTCTGGGCGGTAACGGGGCAGTCCTCCGACAGCCGACTCGGCAGCGGCAGCATTTTTGTGGGCAGGTGACCCCTTTGTCATTTCGTAGAAACCCGTCCGCACTACACGGGCCAACCCGCGAGGCTGTTCAAGCGGCCCGCGTAGAGCGGACGGTTCTCTACGAGATGACAAAGGGACGGGCCAAAACAAACGAGGCGACAACTTGTCGTCATCGCCTCGTTTAGCAGAATCGAATTATTCAAAACAATCCAAATCAATACAGGTAGTTCAGCGCGACCTTGTCGTTGGCATTGAACGGACGGTTGGTCGTAGCGCTCAGGCAGGCCAGCATCCAGGAAGCCGCATCCGGGCCGGATGGCGTGCCGGGGATAAGTACGGCACCCACGCCGTTGGTTTCCTGACCTTCGTTGCCGCCAGTACCGCAGCTGTAGGAGCGGTTCATGTAGTCCGTGTGGCGGAAGCCGATGCAGTGGCCCATTTCGTGGGCGATCACGGTGGTCTTAAAGCCGTTGCTGTAGCTGGAGGTGGTGTACGTTTTGGCGTACTTGATTTCGGGGTACGGATTGCCCCCGCTCGGGAAGCCTGCAGATGCAATATACTGGCCGGTGTTGACTACGCGGATGTTGATGTTGCCGCCGCCGTTGCTGCCTCCACGCACGAAAGTGAGGTTGAGGTTTTCGGCGTTGTAACGACCGATGGCATCATTGATAGCCGTGGACATGCTGGCGTTGATAGTGCCGGTGGTAGAAACCACGATAGTGCGTGGCGTGCCCGTCACCAAATTGAACGTCCGATACTGTTCTTCTTCGGCAATCAACAGATTGGGGGAAGTGGACAGCGCTTGCGCATCCAAGTCCTGCTTGGTCAGGAAAATATCGCCTTCCACGATGACCCCGTCTTCGTAAGCGAAAGCGCCGTCGGGGCTAAATCCGAGGTTGATGATTTTTTGCTGTACCTCGTCGGAGAGGTTGTTGGTGAGATTGGGCTGTTCTTGCACGTCGGTGCAGGAATTCAGCGCAACGAGTACGAGCGCCATTGCGGCGATGGTTGAGAAGCGTTTCAGCATAACACAGAAAGTTTGATTAGGTGAACAAATGTTAAGTTCTAATGACGGGCAAATGTAGAAAACTTTTGAAGCGCCCACCATTTCAAAAAACTTTTTTATTCCAAATACTGTGCCGCTTGCCGCGCATTGTTCGCATTCAACTAAACATCCATTTGTACCTGGTTCCGCGTCAAATCTTCCAGCGTTTCGCGGCGGCGAATCAGGTGCGCCTTGCCCTCGTACAGCAGCACTTCGGCGGGACGGGGGCGGGAGTTGTAGTTGGAGGCCATCATCCAGCCGTAAGCGCCGGCGTTGTGGAAGCACAACACATCGCCCTCCACCACTTCCGCGATGCGCCGGTCGGAGCCAAAAGTGTCGGTTTCGCAAATGTTGCCCACCACGGTGTAAATCCGGGGCTTGAACTGCGGCTCGGTCACGTTCACGATTTTGTGGTACGAGTTGTAGAACATGGGCCTGATGAGGTGGTTGAAACCGGTGTCCAAGCCCACGAACACCGTGGACGTGGTTTGTTTGACCAAGGTGCAACGCGCAAACAAGTAGCCGGATTCGCTCACCAAAAACTTGCCCGGCTCGAACATGAGGATCAGGTCGCGGCCGTACTCTTTGCAAAACTCGGCGAAGCGCTGGCTGAGTTTTTCGCCTAATTCCTCCACGTCGGTTTCGATGTCGTCGGGTTTGTAGGGCACCTTGAAGCCGCTGCCGAGGTCAATGTACTTCAAGTCGGGAAACTTGCGGGCAGCCTCGAACAGGATTTCCGCCCCGCGCAGGAACACGTCCACGTCGAGGATGTCCGAGCCGGTGTGCATGTGCAGCCCTTCGACGCGCAGGCCCTGGCTCTCCACCACGCGCAGCACGTGCGGCATCTGGTGGATGCTGATGCCGAACTTGGAGTCAATGTGCCCCACGCTGATGTTCTCGTGCCCGCCGGCCATGAGGTGCGGGTTGATTCGGATGCACACGGGCACGTCCTTGTGGTGCAGCCCCCAGTTTTCGAGCATGGGGATGGCGTCAATATTGATTTTCACGCCCAGCCGGGCAGCCTCCTCGAACTCGTCCATGCCGGCGAAATTCGGGGTGTACAGAATGTCCGAAGGCTCGTAACCGGCCAGAATCCCCAGATGAACCTCTTGGATGGACACGCAGTCCAGCCCTGCGCCCCATTTTCGGAACAGCCGCATGACGGTTAGGTTGGTCAGGGCCTTGCAGGCGTAGTGGATGCGCAGGTGCGGGTACGGGAAGGCAAAGGTGAGGCGGCGGTACTGCCGCTCCATGACAGCGGCATCGTACACGTACAGGGGCGTGCCGTATTCTTTGCACAGGGCGAGCGGGTCAATGCCGCCGGAGAGCTGGTATTTTCCGTTGACGAGTTCCAAGGTCCGTTTTGAGTGTTGAGTTTTGAGTGTTGAGTTGGGGGGCAAAGGTGCAAAAAAAGCGGGGGCACGTCCGACGAATTTGTCGTCGGGCGAGTGCGTGGCACCTCGTCCGACGACGAATTCGTCGGACGAGGATGGGGTCATTTCACGACAACCACGCGATAGGCCGCTTGTCCGAACTGCGTCAGCGCCAGCAGGACATACTGCCCTTCGGCCAGATGCTGCCAATCGAGTTCCACCTGTTTGTTTCCGCGTACTTGTTGTTCCAAAACGAGTTTGCCCGCAACATCGAGCACCGTGAACCGAACGGTTTGTTGCACCAATAATTCAGGCAAAACCACGAAAACCTGACCGGAAGTCGGGTTGGGGTACACCTGTACCTGCGCTGCCCAGTCCGGATTTTTTGTGCTGACGAGATCGTCCACCACAAATGGCCCGGCAATGGTCGTGCATCCCTCGGTGTCGGTGACGAGCAAGGTATAGTCCCCCAAACCCACGCCGATCAGGTCTTCGGTTGTGGCAAAGGGTTGTCCGTTGCGGTGCCAAACGAACGTGTATCCGGGCCGGCTGCCGCTCACGCTGACCAGCACACTGCCGATGTTTTGGGCGGCAAGGTCGTCCAACAGTGCGTCGAGCGTGACGACCAAAGGAGAGAGTACCGTCACCGTGAAGGAACAGGAACCCACATTTCCGCTGGCATCGGTGAACGTGTAGGTATTGACCGTGGCGCCAACAGGGAATTCCGCGCCACTCGGCAACCCTTGCACGAGGTCGAACCCACCGCCGAGGAGCAAGCAATTGTCGGTGGCCACAGGAGCCAGGTACTGCACCTTGCGGTCGTCGTGGCAGCGTTGCATGTCTTGCGGGCATTCCACCGCAGGAGGCTGGTCGTCGGTTACTGTGACGGCAAGGGGCAACGAAGTGGCATTGCCGGAGGCATCCGTGACAGTTACCGTGACCGATTGTTGCCCCAACTGTTGGCAGTCAAATTGCACGGGTTCGATCTGGATATTTTCCACGCCACAGTTGTCGGTTGCGGTCAGGTTGAGGTTTTGCAGGGTGAGGGTCACGCTGCCCGCGGGCCCCAGCAGCAACGTTGCCGGGCTGCCCTGAACTACGGGCGGCGTGGTGTCGGTGGCCTGCAAGGTGGCGGTCGCCTCAGCCGTACAGCCATTGGCATCGGTGATTACCACCGAATACACGCCGGATGCGAGGCCGGTGGCGGTCTGATCGGTAGCGCCATTGCTCCACAAGTACTCGAACGGCGCCAGGCCGCCAAGGGGCATGGCCGTGGCTGCGCCATCGGCTGCCCCGACGCAATTTGGATTGTTCGCGGACAAGTCAGCAGCCAGGTTACAGGCCACTTCCATCACCTCGACGGTTTGTTCGGCGGTGCAGCCGTTGGCATCGGTCACCGCAACGGTGTACATGCCGGCTGTGAGGCCGGCAATCGTCTGCTCCGACTTGCCGTTGCTCCAGAGAAACGCGTATGGCGGCGTGCCGCCGGAGGGCGATGCGGTGGCCGAGCCGTCGTTGCTGCCAAAAGTAGTTGGCGGGGTGGCCGTCGCGTTGGGCAATACCGGGTCGGGTTGGCTGACGACTGCCGTGAACGAGGCCGTACAGCCTGTCCCGTCGGTGACGACCACGGTGTACGTCCCGGCGGTCAAGTTCCCGGCCACCGGCGTATCCGCACCGTTGTCCCACAGGAAAGCGAATGTGCCGTCGCCCCCGCCTGCTGCCACGGCGAGCGCGCCGTCGGCTGCGCCGAAACAGGTGGCATCGGTATCGAGTATCAGCGCTACCGACACATCGTCGAGTTGAAGGACAGTGACTTCTGCCGTAGCCGTGCAACCGTTGTCCGCGTTGGTAGCCAGCAGCGCGTACGTCCCCGGCGCGGCGATTTCCGGCTGGAGCGTCGTTTCGCCCGAAGCGATCTGCCCGCCCGCAGAGGCCGTCCACAAGTAGGTGAACGTACCCGAAGGGCTATGGTTCTGGCCTTGCAGCGTTTGGGCGGTCAAGGTGCAGGTCAGCGGTAGGGCGGGCAGCACGGCAATGTCCGGCTGGGCAAGGTCCGCGCTCACGGTGATCTCCGCCGTGGCGGTGCAGCCGTTGTCTGCGTTGGTGGCCAGCAATGCGTACGTTCCCGGGGCGGCGATTTCCGGCTGGAGCGTCGTTTCGCCTGAAGCGATCTGCCCGCCCCCGGAGGCCATCCATTGGTACGTGAAAGTACCCGAATGGCTGGTGTTCTGGCCGTTCAGGGTTTGGGCGGTCAACGTGCACGTCAGCGGCGGGGCAGGTTGCACGGCGATGTCCGGCTGGGCAAGGTCCGCGTTCACGGAGATTTCCGCCGTGGCGGTGCAGCCGTTGTCCGCGTTGGTGGCCAGCAGCGCGTACGTCCCCGGCGCAGCGATTTCCGGCTGGAGTATCGTTTCGCCCGACACGATCTGGCCGCCCGCGAAGGCTGTCCACAAATAGGTGAAACTGCCCGAAGGGCTGACGTTCTGGCCTTGCAGCGTTTGGGCGGTCAGCGTGCAGGTGAGCGGCGGAGCGGGCAGCACAGCGATGTCCGGCTGGTCAAGGTCCGCGCTAACGGTGATTTCCGCTGTGGCGGTGCAGCCGTTGTCCGCGTTGGTGGCCAGCAGCGCGTACGTCCCCGGCGCTGCGATTTCCGGTTGGAGCGTCGTTTCTCCCGAAGCGATCTGACCGCCCCCGGAGGCCGTCCACAGGTAGGCGAAAGTACCCGAAGGGCTGGCGTTCTGGCCTTGCAGCGTTTGGGCGGTCAGCGTGCAGGTCAACGGCGGGACGGGCAGCACGGCGATGTTCGGTTCGGCAAGATCGGTGCTCACGGTGATTTCCGCCGTGGCGGTGCAGCCGTTTTCCAGATCGGTCACCTGCAATGTGTATGTCCCGGCGGCATCCACCAGCGGAGTGGGCGTGTCGGCACCGCTTTGGATGTTCCCGTTTGCGGTAGACCACTGGTAGTCGAGCAGCGGCCCGCCGCCGGAGCCGTCGGCATGGAGCAGTACCGCGTCGGTGAGGCAGGTGAGCGCATCGGGTGCGTTGGCCACTGCCACGACGGGGTTTTCGGCCACTTGTACCACCACGGTGTCGCGCGTGGAGCACAGGGGCGTGAAAAACAGGTCGTCGAGCGCAAAGGCCAGGTCGGGGTCTTTGGTGCCGATGCAGAGCGCAGCGGAGGTATGCGTTCCGCTGAACCAGATGTTCGAGAATTTGCCCCAGACACAGGTGTCCGCCGGTGCGGAATAGTATCCGATGGTGTCGCCATTGGCCAAAAAAGTGATGTCGCCCGAGTTCAGGAGGCGCAGCGCCCAGCCTTCGAGCAGGTATTCGGTGGCGGGCGCCACGGGCATGGTCTGGCACCACAGGTTCAGGTGGGCGCTCGTGTCGGTCGGGCTGGAGGCCAGCATGTACCCGTTGCCCGTCGTGTGTTCGTTGCAGCGGGGATAGGCCGGGTCGGATGAGGGTGCGAAGGGTGTTACATCGTATTGCCTTGGCCCATTGAGGTTGTAGTGGTTGTAAGTCAATTCGCTCAGGAAGCCCGTGTTCCCGATTTCAAAATCGGCGTTTGTCAACAAGTTCAGGCCGGGGTCGAAGGCGCGGACGGTGAGCACGTATTCGGTCGTTTGGGGCACAGTGGCCATTGGCGAAAGGGCTGTGGGACTGGAAAGGCCGGTTTCCGGCCACCAGTACACATTGTGCAGCGGGCCGGTGGCACTACCGTGGAGCATCACCGCTCCGGGTTCGCATAAAAACACGTCCTCGCCGGCATTGGCGGACACCGGGCACGGCGCGGCGGCCAGCACGAGAATGCTCGCGGTGCCGGTGCAGCCGTTGGCCGGGTTGGTCACGGTCACGATGTAGGTACCGGGGGAAGTGATGTTGGGGGTCGGCGTATTGGTGCCTGCGGCGATATGGCCATCGGGCGTGCTCCAGGATACGGTGCCGTTGGCGGGTTGAATTGAAGCCGTTAGCGTCAGGGTGTCGTTCGGGTGGAGCGCGGGCGGCGGCGGGATATTTGCCGTGGGCGGCACGGGCGGATTGAGGGCGAAGGATGTTTCGGCGGTGCAGCCTGTGGCGGCGTTCGTGACGAGCAACGTGTACTCGCCCGGTTGATTGACGGTTGCGCTCGGGCTGTTTGCCCCGGAAACGATATTTCCGCCCGGTCCGGCCGACCACTGGTACGTCAGGTTGCCGGTTGGCTGGTTTGCTTGCCCGTTGAGCAAAACGGTGTTGTTGAGGCAGCTCAGGGCTTGAGCCGTGGTGACCCATGTCGTCAGGGGCGGTTGGGCTTCGGCCACGTAAACCGTAGTGGATTTGGGACAATCCCCACCGACAGCATTGGGCATGCTGACGGTCAGGGTGTAACCTCCGGGGCTGTTCACCACCGGATGCAGCGTGTTGGCCCCGGAAACGATGTTGCCGTCGCCGGTTTGCCACAGGTATTCGAACTGCGGCCCAACGCTGGATGCGGAGCCGTTTAGCGTTTGTTCGACGCCCGCGCAAGGGATAATGTACGATGCCGGGAGGGCCGCCGCCTGCGGCTGGCCCACGAAAACGGTCACGCTGTCGGAAACCTCGCATACTGGGCCGAAGTGGATGTCGTCCAGACCAACCGCAGCTGTGCTGCCCGAATTTAGCACCCGGATGACAAGTTCGGCTGTAGTGGCATTATCGTTGTACCAGACGCCCTTGCTCGCGTACCAGGTACAATTGTTTTGGAAGCCGGGATAAAAAGTAGCCACCGAAACGCCATTGATCAATAATGTCAGCGTACTTGGCACGCCGGTGTTTAGGGAAGAAAAATGAAAAATTCGGTAGTAACTCGTGGCCGGGGTAACCGGGACGGTTTGGCGCCAAACATCCTGTCCGATATTTTGCGGCGACAGGTGCAGGGCCAGCATGTTGCTGCTGCCGGAAGTGTGGTCGCCGCACGACAGTAAGGTGTCGTTTGACATTTGCGGGTTGGTCAATACATCGAAAGTCCCGGGCGGCAAGATATCGCCCGGGCTATAGGTCAGGTCGCTGGTGAAGCCGGTGCTGCCTTGCTCAAAATCAGGGTTTTGAATCAGGTTTTGCGAGGGGTCGTACGATCGTACCCGCAGCGTGTAGGTCGTGGTTTGCGTGACGGTTACGACAAGATCCTGATAGGATTTGTAGTGTTGCGGCAACGGTTCCCATTGAATCCAATGATACTCGCCCTCCACGCTGCCTTTTATCGTGACCTGCCGACCGGTACACATTGCCAGGTCTTCTCCGGCATCCACCGATACGAGGCATTGTGCGTTCAGATGTGGGCTGTTTCTCAAAACACAAGCGACGAGAGCGACATAAATCAGGTAGTGGTTTCTCATGTTGCAGCTGGTTTGGTAATAAAATCAGGTCAGCAGTGCCGGTCGGACAAAATCATGATTTGCCCGACGAACAAAGTTACCTGAAAGGTCCCTTACAACTGCACACTGGGCAAATTTATCTTCCAGATACGACCGGTATCGGACATGCTTGCTCGCATGGACTGAAAAAAACTACTTTTGCCACCACTCAAAACTCAAAACTCAAAACTGCGAAAAGGTTATGCCGAAACGATACCCGCGTACGCTTTCTTCCGGTGCCAACAACACCGTGATCGCACTCACCGAGACGGAGGTGGGCAAGTTGTTTACAGGGGATACGCGTTCGGACATAGGCTCTGAGGCCGAAAAAATGAAGTTCGCCAATACTGTGAACGGCCTTGTGGTGCGCTTCATCCGCTTGGACGAGCTAAATGCCGACACCGAAATGCTCATCATGGAACGCCTCTACCCGATGGATTTCCGGGCGTATGAATTTGAAAAACGCGAGCTGTGGCTCGACCTGTTCGAGGACGAATTAAGGCAATTGCACCAGGCCGGTTTCGCGCACCGGGACTTGCGGCGGCCTTCGGACATGCCCGGGCTTTCGTTCGACAATATTTTTCTGACGGCCACCGGCCTGCGTCTCATTGACGTCGGCATCTCGGCCATGCGCCATCAGGTTGGCGAGCGTTTGTTCGAGCGTTTCGTGGCACAGGAACTGGAAGAAGTGCGGCAGTTCCGAGAGTTTTTTTTGTCGCGCTGACGGGCAAGAGACGGGGTTGTGTCAAAAGGGTAGCCGGAGATTTTCGCCCCAAATGTTATTCAAATTCACCGCAGAGACGCGGAGACGCGGAGAATATTCCTCCGCGTCTCCACGTCTCTGCGGTGAAAAATTTGCGATGTCTCGCGCCTCCTTACCCTTTTGACACAACCCCGTCTGGGCGCAAGACTACTTCTCCTTCCGCAGTGCCCGGAACGTGCCGTTCGGCTGAACGAAATTCACCGCTGTGGCTTTTCCCCCAGCGTCCAGTTCGAAGCGCACGCTGAACCCGTCCATGATTTTCAGTTTGAATTCGTGGTTGCCCACGGGCACGGTCTCGTACTCCGGCTGGCCGGGCACAAACACCGTGAGCGCGTCTTTTTTAAGAAAAACCTTGATTTCGATGCCCGAAAGAGTGTATATCCCACAGTATTTCTCCAAATCGGCTGCGGCCATGTCCACCGCCACGGATTTTCGTTTGAACACGATGGACTCCACGGAGGGCTCCAGCCCGAATGCCCGCAGTTCCGACGGCTCGCCCTTGAGGTCGGACACAAATTGCAGGCGGATCGGGCTGTCCTCCTCGATGTCCATGCCTTCCAATAGCGCGATGGGGCGAAACACGTCGTAGTGGTAATGCTGGAGGTAAAATTTGACGTAGGCCGATTGTGCAAACAACGAGTCGTTGGACACGCTGACCACCATGCCGCCATATCCCGGGTGCTCGTAGAGTCCGGCATATTGAGACAAAGGCAGGGAGGTGCTGGTGCCCGCCTTGCGTGCCAGATCTTCCGGCTTTTCCACGTCCTTGGCAGCCGCCTGTTGTTTTTGCACGCGTTCGAGCAAGTCGGCGTTCCAGTCGTGGTAGGGCAGGCCCAGCAGGCGGTCTGCGATCAGATTGCGCACGATGGACGTCACCTGCGAGCCGTTCTGGTTGGCCAGCACGACCACGCCGATGCTGTCGCTGGGGAAAAAGCACACGTTGGCGGAAAAGCCGTTGATGTTGCCGCCGTGCTCCACGCGGTAATGGCCGTAGTAGGACGACAACATCCAGCCGAGGCCATAGCTGCTGAAAAAGATGTTCGGGTTTTCGGTGGAAGGCGCGCCGCCGCCCATGGTCATCTGCGCGGAGGTGGCCTGCTGGATGTAGCTAGCCGGCAACACTTGCTTGTCCTGAAATTTCCCGCCGTTGATCCATAGCGCGAGCCAGTTGGCCATTTCGGAGGCGCTGGCGCAAATGCTGCCCGCCGGCCCCATGCCCTCGATGTGGTAGTAGTCCATGAATCGGATGGCGCCGTCCTTTTCGTAGTACCCTTTGGCCACGTCGGCGCCGGCGGGAGCGTTCCAAATGTCGAACATGGCCGTTTTCATGCCCAAAGGCTGAAAAAATCGCTCGCGGATATTGTCTTCCCAGGATTTGCCAGTCAGTTTTTCGGCAATGGCGCCTTGGATCAGGAAGCCGTAGTTGTTGTACTGCCAGTGCTCGCGTAGTCCGGCGGACGGCTCCAGGTAGCGCATCCGATACACGAAACTGTCGCGGGTGGTGGGGTTGAGGTACCAGGCCATGTCGTGACGGGGCAGTCCGCTGCGGTGGCACATCAGGTCGCGCACGGTGAGGAAGGTGTTCAGTTCGTCGTTGTGCAGGAGCAGGTCTGGCAGGTAGGTACGCGCCTTTTCGTCGAGGTCAAGTTGCTTGTCGTCGGCCAGGATGCCGAGCAGGGCACAGGTGAACGCCTTGGTGGAAGAGCCGATCTGAAAAATGGTGTTGGCCGTGACAGGCTTTTTCGCCTCGTAGTCGCGGAAGCCGTAGCCTTCGGCCAAGAGCACCTTGCCTTTTTCCACTACCGCCACGCCGCAGCCCGCCGCATGCCAGTCGTTCAGCACGCGCCGGATCATGGTGTCGAGGCCGGCAAGGCGCTGGTCGGCGTTGGTGGCGGCTTTGTTTTTGCCGGTTTTTTGGGCGGTCAAGGAATTGACCGAAAGCAGTAGGAGCAGAAATGCGTGGACAAGTTTTTGCATGACGTGGTGTTTTTTTGTTTTGTTACCGCATAGATGCCGTAGAGACTTTTTTCACCGCGGAGACGCGGAGTTGTTTTTTACTCAAATAGGCAGTCTCCCTCGGCGAAAAACTCCGCGCCTCCGCGTCTCTGCGGTGAATTTCATTCAACAATGCCCAAAAATGGAAAAACACCCCGCAGAACAGCCTCGTCCGCTCTGCCAAGCGGCGGAATTATTGGACGAAATGCGGCTTGCCCCGAAAACCTATACTTTTGCCGCCTATGTCCGCCAACGCCACCCTTGCCGACAAATTCAGCCGCATGGACATCTTCCGCTCCGTGCCGCCGCCCGTGCTCCAGCACTTGGCCGAACAAAGCCGCATCGAAGAAATGCCGGCCAACGGCGTGGTCTTCCAAAAGGGCGACCTCGGGCGTTCCCTGTTCCTCATCCTCGAAGGCGAGACCCGCGTGCACGACGGCGAGTTCACCGTGGCGCAGATGCACGCCGGGCATTGTTTCGGCGAAATGGCCCTGCTCGACGAGGGGCCGCGCTCCATGTCAGTGAGCACCACCGCCCCTACCCGACTGGCCCGCATTGACCGGGAGGTGTTTTTCGGCGTGCTCGGCGAATATCCGGAAGTGATGCAAAAAATCGTGAGCCTGCTCACCCGCCGATTGCGGCACCAGACCGACAAAACGCTGGAACAACTCCAGCGCCGGGAGGAGGAACTGACCGGCCTCGTGGAAGCCCGCACCGCCGAACTGATGCAGCAAAAAGAGGAAGCCGAAACCCTGCGCGCCAAGGCCGAATCCGAAAAACGCGAGGCCGAGCGCCAGCGCCTGCGCGCCGAGCAGAGCGAACGCGCCGAGCAGCAGTTCCTCGCCAACATGAGCCACGAAATCCGCACGCCCATGAACGCCGTGATGGGCATGACCAACCTGCTGCTGCAAAAGAACCCGCGCGAAGACCAGTTGCTGTACCTGCACAGCATACGGCAGTCGTCGGAAGCGCTATTGGTCATCCTGAACGACATCCTCGACATTTCCAAAATACAGGCCGGCAAACTGGAACTGGAGTACACCAACCTCTCCGTGGCAGACATCCTCGAGCGCGTGCGCACCACGCTGCAATTCCGCGCCGAGGAAAAGGGCCTCGCGCTCGAACTGGACTACGACCCGAACATCCCCTCCGCGCTGGTCGGCGACCCCGTGCGCTTGCAGCAGGTGTTGCTCAACTTGGCCGGAAATGCGGTCAAATTCACGGAAAAAGGGGGCGTGCGGCTCTGCGCCAACCTGCTGGAGCGCCGCGACGACCGCTGCCGCCTGCGCTTCGCCGTGCGCGATACCGGCATCGGCATGACGCCCGAGCAATTAGCCGTGGTGTTCGAGAGTTTCCGCCAGGCTTCGGGCGACACCACTCGCAAGTACGGCGGCACCGGCCTAGGCCTGAGCATTTCCAAACAATTGGTGGAAAAATTCGGCGGCACGCTCGAAGCCGAAAGCCGGCCCGGCGAAGGCTCGGTGTTTCGTTTTGATATTGTGCTGGAAATCGGCGCCCGGCAGGATGCCGAACCGGAAACGCCCGCCGTTGCCGATGCCGCCGAAACCCTTCGCGGCCTGCGCATCCTCGTAGCCGAAGACAACGCGTTCAACCGCATCGTGGCGGTGGAAACACTGGAAATGCTCATCCCCGATGTGGTGGTGCGCACCGCCGAAAACGGGCGCGAGGCCCTCGAACAGGTGCGATCAGGCCAGTTCGACGCCGTGCTCATGGACGTGGCCATGCCCGTCATGGACGGCATCGAGGCCACGCGTGCCATTCGTTCGCTGCCCGCGCCGCTGAACGCCGTGCCCGTCATTGCGTTCACGGCATCCGTTACCCAGAAAGAAGTGCGGCGTTGCCTGCAAAGCGGCATGAACGCCTGCGTGCCCAAGCCCTTCCGCGACGAGCAATTGATCGCGGCGCTGCTGGCCGTGCGTTCGGGAGTGTCTGCCACGCCTGCGGTGTCGGTCGAAGCGGAAACCGCCGAACCGCCGAGCCGGTCGTCGGCCCAACTGGCTTTTTTGGAAAAACTTGCCGGCGGCAAACCCGAGCGTATCCGCAAGTACATCGGTTTATATCTGGAGTCTGTTAACGGCGCCATGCCACGCATCGAAGCGGCTTTGGCCGTCGGCGACCTGGAGGAGCTGCGCCGGGTGGTGCATACCGTGAAACCGCAGTTCCGGATGCTGGGCATGGAAGACGTGGCGCAGTTGGCGCAGCACATCGAGAACCAGGCAAAGGGCGAGGCGGAATTGGAGGGCCTGCCGGAAAACGTGGCGCGGCTGTTGAGGGCGATGCGGGAGTCGGTGGCGGGGCTGAATTATGGATGAACTACTAATTCTTTTTCTCGAAAAGGGACTTGAGGTCTTCCATGCCTTTTTCCCTTTTCGTATAAGAAGGACTTTGTTTATCAAGTAGTTTAAACACTCTTACAGAGTTGTTGTACCCGACTGAAGCTACCCGAGCAATTTTTGATGGTTTCCAGTGCGCTTGCATGCGCATAAGCATAGCGTATAATACTTCCGGGTTGCAATTCCTCAAACGTGACATCTCCTGTGCGTAATAATTAATTCTGTCAGTGGCTTCGTCGCTTTGGTCACCCAATAAATTGTACATATTGACCATGAAGATGATGGCGGCACATTTAAAATTATCGAGCTCCGGTCGATCACGATATTTTTCAATGCCTTCCAAGTAAAATACATCAAGGTCGCGCCATGTTGTGTTGGGAGGTAGCGACATATAATGCTTTAGCCCGCTTTCTGCAATGATGTCGAATGTTTCTGTTGTTACAGGCTTGTTCATTTCTTCCTTGTTGCCGAAATCTTTCATGCAAGCAGTTAAGGCAACAATTACCAGAAGTATAAATATGACAGAGTTTTTCATGTTTTAAATTTGTAAAGTCTTAAAATTAAATTGTTTAAGTACATTCAACCCAAGGGACAACACTCAGCCTGCGCAGCAGTACCACTGATAATACTCCCGGACACAGCAACCCAATTGTTGACTTCGGGATCCCAAACCTCTTCTAAATAGGTGCCAACAGAGCCTGGTTCGGCATCACAACAATCCAAGCCATTACCTACATGATAACCATACGTCAATCTTGTAGTAGCGCTTGGGAACTTTTGGCAGTCACAGGGTTGTGTTGCCACAAGCATTTGTGTATTCAATGCAAGAGCGATCAAGATAAGCAGTCGTTTTTTCATAATCCATTAGCATTTGCAAACAAATATGCCTACTCTACGGCTTTTCGGCATCCGCCCCGTCTACTCTTTGGAGGGATTTTCGACGGTTGTTTTCCCATGATGCTCGCGCGTCGGCATCACGGGACAAAGGTCAGTACTTATCCAATTCGGGAACGGTTCATTTCGCGTCAACTTGCGTCAGTTCGCGCCAGCCAAGGGAATCCAGGATTTCAAGTTGCCTCGCCGGAGGAATCAGACCCCGGTCAACCGTCATATTTGCCTTGATCATGAGCCGCCGGAGCGTGCTTACGCTGATGCCCATTTTTCGGGCAAGTTCTTTTTTGTTTAAGGGACAGGGGTGTTCAGGGTTATTAGCATCGGGCTTCATGTTCGATTATGGTTTGGAGATGAGAAAAGCGGTGTTGATTCAACAAAGGTAATACAACCACGATAAATATCCCCCCCCCACAAAAAAAATTAGTTTTATTCCATGTATGATGCAACATGGGCAATATGCTGCTGTTTGGCAGACGAAAAATGAAATGCTTCTTGGGTAGACGAAATGCCGGTGAAATCAACCCGGGCGGCTTGCTGGAATACGTGGAGCGGCGGCTGCGAGTGATGCGGGAGTGGGCGGCGGGGCTTGAGCGATGTGATTGCCCAAAATCGCCTAAAACGTCACGCGCCGCATGTCGCCAATGCCGATGAGCCCCGCCCAAAAGAATGGGTCGCCTGTCGTTTGCCGGATCAGGTCCCGCTTGGCTTGCCGGAGGGCTTCGTCTTTCGGCAGGCCCTCGTTCATGTAGTTGTAAAAACTCCACATCAGGCGGGCTGTTTTTTCGTCGCTGACGGCCCAGAGGGTAGTCACGATACTTTTGGCGCCGGCATACGAAAAGGCGCGGGCCAGACTCATCAGCCCTTCGCCGCGCCGGAGGATACCGATACCGGTTTCGCAGGCCGACAGCACCACGAGATCGGCGCCGATCCTCAGGTTGTACAGTTCGCGCAGGAACAGCAGGGCCTCGTCGGTGCTGTCGCCGAAAGCCAGAAACGAGTAGTCGGACGAGCGGTCGTTGGCCTGCCCGTGCGTGGACAGGTGTACGACCCTGAAATCGCTGCATCGGTTGGTGAACGCACTTTTGGAGGCGGTTTCTCCGAACAAGGCCCGGCCACCGATCAGTTTGGCGATGGCGGCCACTTCTTCGCCGGCAAAAGGCAGCGGCGCCAGTCCTTTGCGTACGGCGTCGGTGTGGGCAAACAGATTGCCCAGCAGCGCCGTGTCGCCCCGAAACGCCGGTGCCATTCCCAGCCAGCCTTCCGGCGGTGTCCGGGCATGCTGTTTCTCCTGCATTTCCAGCCAAAGGGTAGCCGAGTAGCAGTAACTGAACCGGTAGTCGTGCAGCAAATACCGGTGCGACTGAAACCGGTAGGCTTTGTCCGGCAGTTCGGTCAGCAGCGCTTCGAAGGGGACGTAGCCCAGCACGCCGTCGGGCACCACCACCACGCGCGTGCGGAGCCTGCTGCGAACGGGTGCTACCAGCCGTTCGTACAGCGCAAATGCGCTCCGGGCGTACGCTTGGGGCGCCTGTGCCCGGGAGGCATCACTGGGGTTTGTGTGCGCTTCGGTAATGCCGGCGCGCAGGGCCGCCACGAGGCTGTCGAGCGGAAAATTTTTGTCGAGGCGGGTTACGGCGTAGTTGTCGCGGTTGATGGTGAACACGAAAATAGCCGAGTCGCCCACCACGTATTCCAGCAGAGTTTGGTCGGAGGCGAGTGCACGTTGCACCTGTTCCATAGTGGCGGTGCGCCGATCGTGTTTGAGGTGGAAATATTCGGGATAATTGCTGTCGAAACGGGCGACTAAAGCCTCGTGCTCCTGCCGCAGGTCAAATATTTTGGCTGAAAGGCTCAGTATTGCGGAATCGGTATCGCCAGCGCCGGCATCGAGTTTGTCCTGCCGCAGTTTTTCCCGCCAGGAAATGCCCACGCGCAGATCGTGTTCGCGCTGAAGCAGGGTATCGGGAATTTCGGCAAAAGCGAGCGCCTCGTTTTCCTTCATTTTGGCACGCATGACGGCGGCTTTGCTCTGTTCCGCCAGATCGAAAGCCGCGAGGCGCAGGCTGTCGTTGTCCCTTGTGCCGTCAAGCAGCAGGCTCAGGTGGATGGCGAGTTCGTACACGGCGTAAAACTCGTCGGCAAAACGGGTTTTGGCGCGTTCCGTGCTCAGCGAGCGGCAATGGTGCCGGAGGGCTGCAAAGGCCTGCAGGGCAAAGTCGTGGGCGGCAATCAGGTGCTGCCTGTCGGCTGTCGCCCGGTACTGTTCGAGCCAGAGTTTGGTGCGTTCGTGCAGCGCGATGATGAGTTTCGGCAGGTCGCTTGCCGTTTCAAGCGTCCGGATATCGGCGTACCGGAGGGCCAGTGCGGCGTTTCGAAAGCAGGTTTCGGCTTCGTCCCGGCGCTGTGCCGTGGAGATGAGTTTGCCCAGTTCGATCCAGGTGGCGGCCAGGTCGGGGTGTCCGGCGGGGAACTTGCCCGACTGGATGCGCAGGGCATCCCGAAACCGGGCTTCGGCTTTGGCAGCATCTCCCGAGGCCCGGAAGGCTTTTCCCAGACAGAACAGGGCCAGGGCGACCTGCGGGTGCTCCGGCCCCAGTACGGCCGTGCGGCTTTCGAGGGCGTCGTTGTAGCGGGCGACGGCCTCCGGGTATCGGCGTTCGGCGAGCAGAGCGTCGCCGAGTCCGGCGAAGGAATAGGCCGTTTCGATGTTGTTGCGACCGAAAATCTGAAGCCGCTGGTTCAGCGCATTTTCGTGATACTCGATGGCCTTGTCGCTCCGGCCTTTTTCGAGGTATGCCCGGGCCTGGTAGGTGTAGTTCACGGCCACGCCGGGGTGTTCGGGCGGGAATACACGTTTCTGGATGATGAGGGCTTTTTGAAAAAACTCGAGCGCCTTGTCGGGGTCGCCGCGCGTCAGATGGGCATTTCCGATGTGGGAATAGGAGTAGATCAGGCCGTTGTCTTTCGTTTCGCCCAGCGCAAGCCGGATTTCCAGGGCTTTTTGGTTGAGCGAATCGGCCAGGGCGTAGTCGCCTATTGTTTCGTAGGCGGTGCCGAGGTTGAAGTAGGAAAAAGCCAGATCGCGGTGTACGGGCGGCAGTACCTGCTTTCGGATGTCGAGGGCTTTTTGGTAATACTCGATGGCACGATCGAAGTCGCCCAGAAATTTGTGGGCGATGCCAAGGCCGGTGTAAGATGCCGCTACCGGGCCGCTTTCTGCTCCGAATTCCTTCACCAAAATTGGAATTGCCTTCTGGTCGTAAGCGATTGATTTTTCGTATTGGCCACCTGTGTTGTGGACTACCGACAACATTCGGTAACAACTTGCCACTTCCGAATGGTTTGCCCCGAGTATTTCGATAAAAATATCAAGGGCTGCCTCATAACATTCCTGTGCCTTGGGCAGATTTCGTTTGGAAAAATACTTGTACGCGAGTCGGTCCAAAATTACCGCTACTCCGAGGTGGCGCTCACCCAGGCTGTCGCGTGCCTGGGTGAGCGCTTGCTCGGTTGTTTCGACAGCGCCCTGCGGGTTGTTCCCCCGACTTAACGAATCGGCTTCATTGAGTAGGTTAACGACCGGTTGCGGCAATTGAACCGTAATGGCGGGTTTTGGTGTCTGCGCACCAATTACATTAACCCAAAACCATGAAAAACAGATAAGTACCCGGATCGGGGAGAAGGCTGTAAACCGATATTGACGACGTTTCATGTAGTCAAAAGTAAAAAGCCCCGGGCATGCGCAGTGTTAATTTTTTACTGCACCATTGAGGGTGTAGGTTGGAATTTTCTGTTCCATCGTTTGCTCGAAACGTTTGGCGATGGAGCGCAATTCATCTCCAATGGCATGGCCGGGTTTGCGCCCCATCGGCATGCTCCAGTATTTTTCAGCCGGAATTTCGAGTCCGCTGCCATGAGCATATACATTTCGAAGGGTGTATCGGTAACTTCCAGTACCGCATTCCACTCTGAAGGTGTAGTACATTTTGAAATAGGAGAGGCGCAGGCCGTAGCTCACTTTCACGAATGCACGACCGTATATCACCCCGCTGTTTTCATCGTCAATTTGAATCACATCGTTGTCAGTCAGGTGATTTTCGGCAAAAAACAGGCGTGCGCGACTCATCAAGTCGACTTTGCTGACTTGTTCGCGGAGGGTCACGGAGTTCTGTATGCCTACTTTACCGTCGGTCAGGGAAGGCAGACGTTCCCGGTTTGATGCACAAGCAGCAAAAAGGGCAATCAGGGCAAGGGCGAAAAAATGATTCAGGAAACGCATGATGAGAGAAGTGTTGAATAGTTGGAAAATCAGTTTCTGTGCGAGCGGTCTAATTGTTGCACATCCCGCTCCAGTTCGATGGCTTTTTGTTCCCAGGCTTTGGCCTGCGTCGTGTTGCCCTGGCCGTAGTACCATTTGGCATTTTCACGGGCTTGCACGGCCTCGTGGCTGTACGAGCGGCGCGTGTCGGAGTGGTTGATGTCGTTGCGGATTTGACGGCTCAGTACGTACCCCTGCTGTTGGGCCACATATCGGTCCGCATTGGCCCTGCGGTTTTCTTTCTCCCGGTCTTTTTGAGCGTAAAACTCTTCTACCGAGCATTGGTAGGGGTAGCTGACCCGTTTGCCGCTTTCGGGGTCTTTCAGCACGAGCCTGGTAGATGCCTCCTGTACTTTCCAGGTCGCAACCAGGGAGCCTTCGGCATCAAAAATGGACAGTTTGTTGTTGCCGTACTCGTACTTGCCGCTGAAGACAAGAGTGCCATAGCTCTCCGTTGTGGTACTCAGGTTTCCATACTTGTCAATGAAAAGCAAGCCATCCTCCATCCTCCAAACGCCCAGAAGTTTTTTTCCGGGGATTGAAAGCGCCGACCCTTTGGTCTTCTTTTTAGGGGATGGCGCCTGATTATCCGTCTGCATCAGCTGGAGTATCAACCCCCATACTTGTTGCGCAGTGTTTTCTTCCTGTTGCGCTGCGGCGCGCTGTTGGGGCAGGATGGCCATGACGGCCAAAAGGGCGATTGCTGGAAATTTTTTCATGTTGAACGTGGTGTTGGTGAACGAATATCCATTCATGCGGTTTGTCTGCAAGCCGTGCCCAAGTGCCGCGTTTTTTTTTCAAAAAATTTTTTTCCGAATAAACCGGGACGCTTTTCGACCCGCCCACATTAATGCATAAAGAAACCCGACAACGGTCCGATGCCGAACTGGAAATCGCCATTCGCGGCACACCCGGGGAGCGCGACGCAGCGTTGCTGTACCTGTTTCGATCAAATGAGCTTCAGGAGCAGGTGCGGAAATACGTGGTGGCGCACGGCGGTACGGATGCCGACGGCGAAGACGTTTTTCAGGATACTTTCGTGTTGTTCGACCGCAATGTGCGCCAGGGACGGTACAACGGCCAGAGCAAGATGAGTACCTACTTTTTCGCCATAGCCAAATGGCACTGGGTGACCCTGAGCCGGAAACGACGACCCACCGTGGAAATCGGAGCAAGTGCTTATGATGCGGCAGTTCCGCCCGGCGATGTAGCGCTTATTGCCGAAGACCACCAATCGGTACTCCACGGAGCATTGGCCCAAGTGGGCGAAACCTGCAAAAAACTCCTGCTGCTCTCGGGCGTGGCCGCCTCCAACGAGGAGATCGCCCGGGAAGCCGGCTACGGCAGCGCCGATATGGCCAAAAAGGCCCTGTACCGCTGCCGCGAACGTTTTCGGCAGATCATCCGGGAACAGCCCGGCCTGGAGACGCTGCTCAAATCCATGCTTGTACGATGAAACCGGATATACACGAAAAAATTGACGCCTATCTCCGCAATGCCCTGAGCGCCGACGAACGCGCAAGGTTCGAGCAGGCTATGGCCGCCGACGAGGAACTGGCAGCTGAAGTAGCGATTTTTCAACTGGAGCAGGAAGGTCAGGAACTGCTCATCGAGCGCGACCTGCGGGAGAAAATGCGCCGCTGGAAAACCGACGCACCGTTGGCCAAACCGCCTTCCGGTCGTCGGCGCTTGTGGTGGTGGCTGTTGGTGGCAGGGCTGTTGTGCTTGTCCGGAATGCTGTGGTATCTGGCTCAACCGGTTGCTGAAAATGCCCCGGCAAGCCCCGTCCGCCCGGCGCCTTCCACGCCCACCGCCCCGTCGTCGCCACCGGAATCCGTGCCTGTGGCCAAAAATCAATCCCCGCCCTTGCGGGTAGAATCCGACAGTCCGCTCCGGGCACTTGCTTTGGCAGCCTACGACCGGCCTGACTTTTCCGAAACTTTTCGCCAGGCCGATACCACCAAAAACACGAATCAGGAGTTGCAACGTATTTTGGAAGCCTGGAACAACAAGCAGCCGGATGTGGTCATCAAAGCCGCAGGACTGGTGCCTGCCGGAAGTCCCCATTACTTTCGGGTGCAAGAAATACTGGCCCATGCCTGCTTAGAATCTGCGCAGTATGGCCGTGCCCAACAAATTTTCAGCGGTATCGCGGCAGCCGGCCTGGGTGCTGCGTCGGAACATGCCGAGTGGTACGGATTGATTTGCCTGCTTGCCCAGTCCAGAACGGACTTGGCCCGTAAACAACTGGACAACCTTTTGGCTGATGAACATCACATCCGGCACGAAGATGCCCTCCGGCTGGAAAAAAAGTGGCTGAAAATGAGGTGAAGGGTCGTGTTTTACAAAAACACGATGGCGCACAAGCCGGCAAAATTTTATTGGACACGTTTGTAATCTTTCGCCCTCTTCGGATACTTATTGGCAAACAACTATTCCGAACGCCCGCAACATGTTCACCGACGAGCACGTGTTCCTGCAGCAAATAGAAGCCAACATCGGCATCGTCCGAAAGGTCGTCCACTTGTATGTGGAACACCCCGACGACCGCCGCGACCTCCAGCAGGAAATCCTCTACCAGGCCTGGAAGGCATTTCCGGCCTTCCAAGGACTGTCCAAATTCTCGACCTGGCTGTACCGGGTCAGCCTGAACACGGTGCTCACGTTTCGCAAACGGGAGCGCCGGCATGCCACCGATCCGCTGGAATCCGTCGGGCAAGACCACCCTGCGCCGGAACGCCACGACTCCGACAACGCCGAGCGTTTGTACGACGCCATTCGCCAACTGAAGGAGGCCGAGCGAGCACTCATCATGCTCCATCTCGACGGGTTCGGCAACGACGAGATCGCCGACATCACCGGCCTGTCGGCCAACAACGTCGCCGTGAAACTGCACCGCATCAAAAACGATTTGACTAAACGCCTAAACGGTTAAGCCATGGATATTCAACAAGAATGGAAGCGCCTGAACGAAGGCCGTTTCAAGCCCGGCGAACCGACGCATCTCGCCGTCAGCGACCTGATGCGCCACCCCAAACAGTCGCCCTTGGCCATCCTGCGCCGCAACGCCAAAATCAACATGGGCTTCGCCGCCGTGTTTCTCGCTGGGTTTTGTGTGCTGTTTGTGCTGTTCCCGCACCCGTATATTCGGATATGCTTCGGCGTGCTCATACTGGTATACCTGGCCGCCTTGCTTTTTACAACCTATAAATTGCGCCACCTGCCCCCGATCCCCGACATGGGCGGCGCCGTGCTTCCGGTGATGAAGGCCTACCACGACCAGTTGCGTGCGTGGATAGACTGGCAGGAAAAGGTCGCCTTGTTCATTTACCCGGTTTCGGCGGCAGGCGGCGCCTTTCTGGGTATCACCACGGAGGCCGACCTCGATACCATGCTCCAAAAGCCCGCCGTGCTGTGGATTCTCGGGATCGCAGTCGTGGTGCTCACGCCGGCGGCACATTGGCTGGCCCGCTGGATGGGCAAGGTGGCATTCGGCAAATACCTCGACCAAATCAAAACCAACATTGATCTTTTAGAAAAACAGGAACAACAACTATGACACTCAAAAAGAAGCACATCGTTCAAATGCTGCTCGGCGCTGCCTTCGGAGCGGCGGGCGGTTATGCGGGAATGCTGTTTGGTCGCAGCATGGGCGATTTCGCACCGATGGACGGCCCCGTCCAGAAAACACTGACGATCGCCGCGGCGTTTTTCGCGCTCTGGTTCGCGCTGGCATTTCACGAATTGGCGCACTTAGTCACGGGCCTGGCGCAGGGTTTTCGGTTTCACCTGTACGTGGCCGGTTTTTTGGGCGTGCGCAGGGATTCCGGCACGGACCAAATCCAGTGGTTTTTCAATACCGACGCGCAACTGTTCGGTGGTGTGGCGGCCACCATGCCTCAAGCGCAAGCATCCGACCTCACGCGGCGCTTCGCCCGCCTGGTCATCGCCGGGCCACTGGGCTCCCTCTTGCTGACGGTCTTAGGCGGGCTGGCGGGCTGGGGCCTGGTCCATGCCGAATACGTCGGGCTACGGGTGCTGGCGGTGTTTTTTTTGGTGAGCGCCGCCACCTCGCTTTTGCTCTTTTTGGCTACTACCGTGCCCAATCGCACCGGCATGTTTTTTACGGACCGGGCGCGATATTTCCGGCTCATGTCGGGCGGACAAATTGCCGAGGTGGAACGCGCCATGCTCGAACTGATCGCCTATGTGCAATTGGGCAAGCCACTGGAACTACTTGATATGTCCAACGTGGATATTGTGCGGCAGGACAAGGATTACGCGCTTTACGCAGAGCTCTACGCGTATTTCCATTTTTTAGCCACGGACCAAAGAGAGGAAGCCATCGCTTCCGCAAAACGCCTACAAGACTTGCCCGATGAGATGCCCGCTGTGTTCCAAATCGAGTTTTGGAAAGAAATCTGCTTTGCCGAAGCATATCTGAAAAACAATGCCGAGTCGGCCAACCACTGGTGGTCAAAAATCGAAAAACGGGTGGCCAAACGGCCGGATGTGACGGGTTTGCGCGCACAAGCGGCCGTGCAATACCTGAACGGTCAAACGGATATGGCTCGCCAGACAGCAGAAAAAGCGTTGTCTCTGTTGGCAAAAAAACAGAACCTGACCGCCACGGAACAAGTGGAGAAACACGTACTGCTTGGATTCCTTGAACGAGCTTCGCGCTTGTCAACTTTCGTATTTAATCCGCTGGATCATGTACCCGTGGATTAACGTCAGTCACCCTTCCTCCCCGTTGCATCCTCACAACCCTTTTGCTCATCGAATTTTTTCAGGCAACTACAGCGCATTTTCGTTGTTTTGCATCTTCATTTTTTCTGCCCTCGTGGCGCACTATCACCAAAATCAAACGCACCATTATTTTATGAAAAAAGCACTCTTTTCAGCATTACTGCTCGTCGTTTTCGGCGCTTTCGCCACGGCACAAACGGCGGACGATCTCATCGCCAAACACATCAAGGCCATCGGAGGCGAAAACTGGAGCAAAGTGGAAGCCGTGAAAATGGAGGCCAACATTGCCGCCGATGCCGCAGCCGGCATGTCTATCGGCTGGACCATGACTACCATCCGCGACAAGTCTGCCCGCATGGATGTATCGGTCATGGGCATGACCCAATCCTCCGTAGTAAACAACGGACAGGGCTGGGCGACCAACCCGTTCATGGGCAAAACGGAACCCGAACCGCTCACCGCCGATCAGGCGAAGGCCATGATGGATCAAACCGACATTGACGGTACCGTCATCGGTTACCGCGAAAAAGGCTACACGGTGGAGTACGTCGGCAAGGAAGACGTGGACGGCACCGAGGCGCACAAGATCAAAGTGAACAAGGGCGGCAAAAAAGTGGAGTACATCTTCTATGACCCGCAGACGTACTACGAAATCAAAAATGTACAAGTGGACGAAGTGGACGGCCAGGAAGTGGAAACCTCGACGGTGTTCTCCAACTTCAAGCCGGTGAACGGCATCGTCATGCCACACACCATGCAGCAAACCAACCCGATGATGGGCAACACCACCATCACACTCACCAACGTGACGTTCAACCCGTTGGTGGACGTGAAGATTTTCGATATGCCGAAGAAGTAAGCCCGCGTACACAAGAAGTGTCACAGAGGCTCACTGAGTCTTGGAGGACACAGAGTTTGTCAAAAAACGTAGAGCGGACGGTTCTTTCCAAGATGACAAAAAAACTCTGTGTCCTCCAAGACTCAGTGAGCCTCTGTGACACTTTTAACCTAGGGGGAACGCCTTATTCGATTGCCACTCCTTGAGATCCCAGATACTCCGCAACATTGAACGTCACGCCATCCAGAATTTCGACGGCCTTGTCCCAGTCGCTGATGATCCAGTCCTTACCTTGCTCAGCGACCAGGGTTTTCCACCTTAACACATGAAACAAGCATTCCTTTTTCTTTTCCTGCTCCTCTCCGGGCTTCTGAACGCCCAAACCAACCTCTCCTCTTCCACCTTCGGCGCCATCGAAGCCCGCAACATCGGCCCCGCCGTGATGAGTGGCCGAATCACCGCCATTGACGGGGTGAACAACAACCCGAAAGTGCTCTACGTGGGTGCAGCCGGTGGCGGCGTGTGGAAATCCACCACAGCGGGCATGACCTTCGAGCCGGTGTTCGACAAGTACCCGCAGTCCATCGGCGCTATCGCCATTGACCAGTCCAAACCCGATGTCGTGTGGGTGGGTACCGGCGAAAGCAACATGCGCAACAGCGTGGCCGTCGGCCTCGGCATCTACCGCAGTTCCGATGCCGGGCGCAATTGGAGCCGCATGGGCCTCGAAAAAAGCGAACACATTTCCAAAATAATCATCCACCCTACCGAATCGAACACCGTGTACGTGGCCGTGCCCGGCCCGCTCTGGAGCGACAGCCCCGACCGCGGCCTGTACAAAACCACCGACGGCGGCAAGACCTGGGAAAAAATCCTGTACACCGACGAAAAAACCGGCTGCGCCGACATCCTCATGGACCCCCGCAACCCGAATGTGCTGCTCGCGTCTATGTGGCAATTCCGCCGCACACCGTACTCCTTCGTGTCCGGCGGCCCGGGCAGCGCCCTGCACAAGAGCACCGACGGCGGCAAAACTTGGCGCAAGATCACCAACGGTCTGCCCACAGGCACGTTCGGACGCATCGCTCTGGCGCTGGCGCCAAGCGCACCCGACAATGTATTTGCCATCGTGGAAAGCGAAAACACCAGTCTGCTCATTTCCGCCGACGGCGGCGAAACCTGGAAGCACCAAAGCGCCACGTCCAACGTGACCGCCCGCCCGTTTTACTTCAGCACGCTCGTAGTGGATCCGCAGAACCCAAAGCGGGTGTACCGGCCGGCGTTTTCCCTGTCCATCAGCACCGACGGCGGCTACTCGTTTTCCGAAGGCGGCGGCAGCAGCGGCTGGGTACACTCCGACCACCACGCCCTCTGGATCAACCCGAACAGCCCCAACCACCTGTACCTTGGCACCGACGGCGGCGTGTACATGAGCCTCGACTACGGCGTGTCGTGGACGCACCTGAAAAACCTGCCCGTGTCGCAGTTTTACCAAGTGGCTGCCGATGACCAGTCGCCGTACCACGTGTACGGCGGGTTGCAGGACAACGGCTCGTGGCGCGGCCCCTCCCAGAGCAAGGGCGGTATCGAAAACCGCGACTGGGAATCGCTCAACGGCGGCGACGGTTTCTGGGTGCAACCCGACGCGCGCGATGCCGACATCGTGTATGCCGAAAGCCAAGGCGGCAACATCAACCGCGTGAACCTGAAAACCGGGCAGAGCAAGTTCGTCCAGCCGCAGGAACAGCAAGGCGACCCCAAGTACCGCTGGAACTGGAACACGCCCCTCGTGCGCGGCACGGCCAATCCCGACGCGCTGTATTGCGGCGCACAGTTTTTGTTCAAAACCACCGACCGGGGAAACACCTGGACGCGCATCTCGACCGACCTGACCACCAACGACACCATCAAGCAACAGCAATACGCCAGCGGCGGCCTCACCGTGGACAACACCTCTGCCGAAAACCACTGTACGATTTACTCCATCGGCCCCTCGCCCTTGGACGAAAACCTGCTCTACGTGGGCACCGACGACGGCAACATCCAGGTGACCCGCGACGGCGGCAAAACCTGGTCGCTTATTTCCCAAAACATACCCGGCGTACCCAAAGGCACCTGGGTGAGCCGCGTGACGCCCAGCCGCCACGACCGCAACCGCGCCTACGCCACCTTCGACAACCACGCCTACGGCGACATGCGCCCCTACGCCGCCCGCACCGACGACGGCGGCAAAACCTGGTCGCTCCTCAGCACCGGCGACGTGCTGCAGGGCTATGCGCACGTCATCATCGAAGACCTCGTCAACCCCGACCTGCTGTTCCTCGGCACCGAATTCGGGCTTTACATTAGCAATGACGGTGGCAAAAACTGGGTGCAGTACAAGGCCAAACTGCCCGAGTATGTGGCCGTGCGCGACCTGGTGATCCAGCCGCGCACCAACGACCTCGTGATCGCCACCCACGGGCGCGGTATTTTCATTGTGGACGACATTGCGCCCTTCCGCGGCCTGACGCCCGAACTACTGCAAAAAGATGCCGCCTTGCTGCGCACGCGTCCGGTACCGGTAACGACCGGACACTACGGGCAGGCATTCCCGAACACCGATGCGTACGTCGGCCCGAACGCGGCGGAAAATGCCGTCATCCAGTATTACCTCAAAGACCGCCTGAACATCGGCGAGGCGACCATCGAAATCTATGATCCTGCCGGGAAAAAATTGGTCACCCTGCCCGCCACTAAGCGCAAGGGCATCAACATCGTGCGCTGGGACATGCGCGGCGCTCCGCCAAAAGCCGCGCGAGGGGTACTCGTACAGGGCGAGGCCGGCGTGTATGCTGGCTTCATCGGGCCAATGGCCATGCCGGGCACCTACCAGGTGCGGCTCAAGGCGGGCGATTTCACCGACACCGGCACCCTGGAGCTGATCCCAGACCCCGTGCAGCCCGAACTCGACTATGCCAAACGGAATGCGATTTCCAACGAGCTGTTCGGGCTGGTGGAAGACCTGGGCCTGCTCGTGGCCCAGGTGCAGGGCGCGAAGGACAGCGCCGACCGCCGCGCGGCCGTGGTGAAAAACAATGCACTGAAAACCCAACTGACGCAGTACAGCGCCACCCTCGAAGCGTTCCGCAAAACGCTCACCGAGACCATCGAGTCCAAGGGCATCACCGGCGAGAAACAGCTGCGCGCCCGGCTCGGCAAGTTGTACGTGTTCACGGAGTTTTCCGACGACCTGCCCACCAGTTCCGTGCTGGACCGCAAGGAGGTCATCAAGGGCGAACTCCGGGAGGCCCGCGCCAAGGCGGACGGCTATTTTGGAAAAGAATTGGCCGCGCTGAACGCCGGGCTGAGAAAGGAAAAACTCGCGGAGATCGCCGTGCTGGACAAGGCGGGATTTGAGCGGGGGTATGAAGCGGGGAGCAAGCCTGCGGGAGCGGGAAATTGGGAAGAGTTGGTGCGGAAGGGGCGGTGGTGAGCGGGGATTAATCCCCCCTCACACCCACTTTGCAATCTTTTCCCTTAACAACCCCGGGTTGATCGGCTTGCTCAGGTAGTCCTCCATACCGGCGGCGCGGCAGCGTTCTTCTTCGCCGGTGGTGGCGTTGGCGGTGAGGGCGATGATGGGTATGGCGATGCCCGCTTCGCGCATGGCCCGGGTGGCGCTGAGGCCGTCCATGACGGGCATCTTGATGTCCATGAGCACGAGGTCGTAGGTGTTTTCGGAGGCGCGTTGCAGGGCGAGGGCGCCGTTTTCGACCACCTCGATGTCGGGCGCGTCCATGATGCTGAGCAACAGTTCCTTGGCCAGCATCTGGTTGAAGTGGTTGTCCTCGGCCAGCAGGATTTTGCGGGAGGGCAGTTTGGCGTTGGCCGTATTTGTCCCGTTGAGGTGGGGTTCCTCCTTCGGCATTTCGCCTGGAGCGACGGGCAGGGTGAACGCGAACAAAGAGCCTTGGCCGGGCGTGCTTTGCACCGAAATTTGCCCGCCCTGCAGTTCGACCAATTGTTTGGAAATGGCCAGGCCCAGGCCGGTGCCGCCGTAGCGCAGGTGCGTGTGCTCTCCCGCCTGCACGAAAGCGTTGAACAGGTTGGGCAATTCGGCTGCGTCAATGCCGATACCGGTGTCGTGTACCTCGAAGCGCAGGGCAAGACCGTTGTCCGAGCGCTGCTCGGCCACATAGCAGTACAGCCGGATGCGCCCGGCTTCGGTGAACTTGACGGCATTGCCCAGCAGGTTCAGCAAAATCTGGTTGAGCCGGGCGGCATCGGCCACGACCACTTCCGGCACGTCGGGGGCGCAATGCAGTTCGATCTCGATTTTTTTCTGCGCAGCGTTCACCCGGAACATGCTGATCTGCTTGTTCAGGAGTTCGCGCAGGCGGAACGGCGTGGGGTGGAACGCGATTTTGCCGGCTTCCACCTTGGAAAAATCGAGGATGTCGCTGACGAGGGTCAGCAGGTTTTCGGAGGCGAATTCGATGGATTCGATGTACTCGCGTTGCTTGGGATCGAGGCTGGTTTTGCTGAGCAGCCCGGACATGCCGATGACGGTGTTCAGCGGCGTGCGGATTTCGTGGCTCATGTTGGAGAGGAAAATGCTTTTGAAATGGCTGGCCTCGGCGAGGTGGCTGTTCTGGCGTTCGATCTCGGCGCGCTGGCGTTCGATCTCGGCATTCTGGCGGCGGATCTCGCGGTTGCTGCGGTTTTTTTGAAGAAAAAGCCGGAACAGAAGGAAGGAAATGGCGGCAAAGGCCAGCAACCCGGCAAGCAGCCCGGTGCGCACGGCGCGTTGGCGGCTGGCCTCGGCCTCGCGCAAGGCGTTGGCCTGGTTGAGCAGCTCGATCTCTTTTTGCTGGCTTTTGAACAGGGCCTCGTTTTCGTTCAGGCGGGCTGTTTTGGCCTCCAGTTCGAGTATGGCGTTGAGGTTGTCCTTTTCGAGGGCCTGCATGCGCTCGTGCTCGGCGGCAGCGGCCAATTTGCGGGCGCGAAGTTCGGCCAACTGTTGCAACAGCGTCAGTTCGCGCACCTTGGCCTCATTGTTCAGTTGCTTGATTTGCTGTTCATTGCGCTCGGTTTCGAACCTGGCCTGCATTTCGGCCGACAACTTGCTACTCGAAATATTATACAAAGAGTCGGAGTACAATTTGGCGACTTTTTGAAAATTGATTGCCGCGCCGTACAGCGAATCCTTGATACCGGCCAGAGGGATCAACTTGGCAAGTATCGCATACATATCGGCCATGTTCGAGTAGGCCCTGTACACGGCCAATTTGTTGCCAGCCTCCATGCCTGTTTTCAAGGTCAACTCATAGTGTCGCAGCGCTTGTTCGTATTGTTCATTGGCACGGTAGGCGTTGGCCAGAACGTTGTGTGCATTGGCTGCATTGGTGATATTCTTGCGCTTCTCATACTCTAGTAGAGCCTTGTTAAGATATTCTATGGCTTCATCTATACGATTCATTTCAAGGGCGCAAACTCCAAGGTTGTTGTACAAAGTGCCCCAGTCGGCTGGTATGGTTGTATCGTTGGAATAGTAGTCTTTTGCTTCCTGAAACAAGGTCCATGCTTCGTCGTGACGCCCAACAGCCACCAAAAGTCCACCGTAGTTCAAATACAGGGACGCAATCCGGTCCTTGCGTTGAAGTGACTGGAATATTTGAAGCGCCTTCTTGTAGTGTCGCTCCGATTCCGTTGTATTTTTTTGTTGTTTGAAAATGGTGCCGAGGCCGCCATAACATTGGCCTACGCGATCCAGGTTTCCAGAGCGTTCATGCAATTCGATCGCCTTGTGCACAAATTTCACGGCCTCCGGGTATTCGCTACGCTGCATGTGGTACCAGCCGAGATAGAAAAAGGCGGCGCCTCTGTCGGAATACGTAATGCCGGGCAAATCGTTTCCCTGCTCCATGATTTCCGTCAAATGCAATGCCTGTTCGATATACCCCTTCGCTTTCTCCGGATTGGACTGCAGGTTCAGGTGCGTCAACCGGTTGAGCGTGGCTATCTTAACAGAATCAACAGCGGTTTCCGCGAGCGTTTTTTCCAAGGCGCTAATCTCCGTGGCACTTTGCGCCACCAAACTCGCCGCGTTTGCCAACAGGGCAAAACAGGTCAGGAAAACCGCTAACCACTTGTTTGTCATGCGGCAAAAGTAGGTCGGAGGGGATATTGCAAAATGTAAAAAAGGGTAAAAAGGCTGTTGGCTGTTGGTCGCCGAACAAGCGTTAACCGCATTGGTTGGGCAGGAGAAATGTAATTTTCACAATTACTTTGCCGATCGAATCCTGCAATTCCGTTTTTCTGTAAAAAATTGAAATCATGTCCACTACACTTATCCTGCGCCCCATCCGCCGAGAAGACAATCCTACCGTAGCCGCCATCATCCGCACGGTGATGACCGAGTACGGCGCTGTCGGCACAGGCTATTCCATCGAAGACCCGGAAGTGGACGCCATGTTCGAGGCGTACGACCACTCCCGCGCATGTTTTCTGGTGCTGGAAAATGCCGGCGGCGAACTGTTGGGCTGCGGCGGTATAGCCCCCCTCCGGGGCGGCGACCCGGACACCTGCGAACTCAAAAAAATGTATTTCCTGCCCGAGGCCCGCGGACAGGGTATGGGCAGGCGCTTGGTGGAAACGCTGGAAGATGCCGCCCGCCAACGCGGCTTCCGGTACATGTACCTCGAAACCATCGCCGCCATGCAGGAAGCCAACCGCTTGTACCAGCGGCTCCATTTCGATCCCCTGCCCGGCCCGATGGGCAATACCGGGCACACAGCCTGCGGGTTGTTTTACGGAAAGGTTTTATAGTTTTGGGTTTCGAGTTTTGAGTTTTGAGTTAACTCGAAACCCAAAACTCAAAACTCAAAACTGAACAGGTTGATTTTTCTTTCCAATTGCTCCTGCGATGAGGCCGCCGATGAGGCCGTTGAGCACGACGCCGATGAGGCCGTTCTTCAGGGTGGTGCCAATGGAACCTGCTTCATCGAAACTTTTCAATACTTCGTTCATGGATTCCTCGGGCATGTTTTCGCCCCACTGTTCTACAAACTGTTCTTTGAGCCGCGTTATGTAGTCGGGGTCAATAACGGTGATCAAAACGAAGTTCCAAATATTGTACAGGAAAACGGCGACGGCAATGGCCAGCGCGCCGATCACGAAGGCGCGCCCAAAAGCCATATAGCCTCCCTCGAGTGTGCGTTGGGCTTGAATGGCCATGACTCCAGTGCCGATAGCAATGCCAAGCGTGATCAAAAAGGCAAGTATGCCGGCCATGATGGAAGTCATGTTCATGTCCGAAACGTAGGCGATCAGCGAAAATGCGATCAAAGCGGCGCCTCCGTATAGGCCAAATTTCAAAACGTTGTTCCAATACGGCGGTGGGGGGGCGATGGGGTTGGTAGCGGGTGCATCCAGATTTTCCATAACAGCGAGTAGTAAATGGGTTGGTTAACGAATGGCCAAATGTACATCAAGTCTGCCAAACAACGGGTGCGTTTACGGGTTTGTAGCGCACGTCCACCGAAGCGGCGTTGATGAAACGGGTGCCGTCGCGCTCCAACTGCCCATACCCCTCGTGGATGTGGCCGAAAACGTGCACGCGGGGCCGAATTTCCTCGATCCGGCGCAGCAGGTCGCGGCAGCCCACGGGCCGGGGATCGCGCAGCACCTCGTCGAGGATGCCGTAGGGCGGGCCGTGCGTGATGAGCACATCGGTGCCGGACGGGATGGCCTCCCAGTAGGGGCGGATGTCGGCGCCGCGGTGGCGGTTGAAGGCCCAATCGAAAAACCAGGGCGTAATGGGGCTGCCCCACAGGCGCAGGCCCTCGATTTCGACGCCGCTGTTTTCCAAATAAATTACCGATTCCGGCAGCAAGGCCCGAAAAACGCCAGGCTCCCGCTCGGCAAGAAAATCGTGGTTGCCGGCCACGAGCACCTTGTAGCGATGGGGCTGGCGCTCAAGCCAATCCAAAAAAGCGGATACTTCCGGCAAGGTCCCGCGCATGGAAAAATCGCCGGCATGCACCAGCACATCGCCCTCGGGCAAGTCAACCTGCTCGTGCAGGGAATGGGTGTCGGAGATGAAGACGAATTTCACCCGGGAAAGGTAAGGAGGGTTTCGAGGTTTTGAGGTTTCGAGGTTTCGAGGTTTCGGGTTTCGGGTTTCGAGGTTTCGGGTTTCGAGGTTTCGGGGTTCGGGTTGGAAGGTTTTGCAGAACTTTGCCGCTGCTTTCGGGTTTACACCAAACTTACGACCCTGAAACCTCCAAACCCGAAACCTCCAAACCCCAAACCTCCAAACCCCAAACCTCGAAACCCTAAACCTCCAAACCCGAAACCCGAAACCTCCAAACCCGAAACCCGAAACCCGAAACCTCCAAACCCGAAACCTCCACCAGTCATGTCCGAACCCGTCAACGCTGTCAGTTTTTCACTTTTCCGCCGCGTGCTCGCGATGGTGAAGCCGTACCGAGGCACCTTTTATTTCACGGCGTTTCTCGCGGTGGTGCTGGCGCCCTTGGCCATTGCGCGGCCCAAGTTGCTGCAAACGATGGTGGACGACCACATTTTCCACGGCAATATTTCGGGGATGACCATTTTGGCCATCGCCATCGTGGGCGTTTTGCTGCTGGAGGTGGTGCTGCGGTATTTTTTTCTGTACTACGCCGACTGGCTGGGGCAGGTCATCGTGCGCGACCTGCGGGTGCGGGTGTTCAACCACGTGTCCAAACTGAACCTGTCATATTTCGACAAAACCCCCATCGGGCAGAGCACCACACGCACGATCAACGACATCGAGGCCATCAACACCGTGTTTTCCGAGGGCAGCATCACCATCCTCGCCGATCTGCTCACGCTGGTGGCCGTGATGGGCATGATGTTTTACACCTCCTGGAAACTGACGCTGGTGGTGCTCGCAGTGTTCCCGTTTCTCATCTGGGGCAGCTACCGGTTCAAGGAGAGCGTGCGGAAGAGCTACGAAAAAGTGCGCAACCACATCTCCACCATGAACGCCTTCCTGCAGGAGCGCATCACGGGCATGCGCATCGTGCAGATTTTCAACGCGGAAGAACAGGAGTCCGAAAAATTCCGCCAGATCAACCGCGACTACACCTCGGCCAACCTGCGCTCCATTTTGGCGTATGCCATTTTTTTTCCGGTCGTGGACATCATCTCCGCGCTCTCGCTCGGCCTCATGGTGTGGTACGGCGCGCAAGGCGTGCTTTCCGAGGAGGTGACCATCGGCACGATGGTGGCGTTTCCGCTGTACATCACCATGTTGTACCGCCCCATCCGGATGCTAGCCGACAAGTTCAACACGCTGCAAATGGGCCTCATCGCGGCAGAGCGCGTGTTCAAATTGCTGGAAACGAAGGATACGGTACAAAATGACGGCACTCTCGCGCCTGCAAAACTAAAGGGCGACCTGGAGTTCGAGAACGTGTGGTTTTCGTACAGCGGAAACGCCGACGAGGCGGTGCTGAAAAACGTGTCGTTCCACATCCCGCCCGGCAACACGCTGGCCATCGTGGGCAGTACGGGCAGCGGCAAAACCACGATCATCAGCCTGCTCAACCGCTTTTATGAAATCCAGTCGGGAAGCATCAAAATTGACGGGCACGACCTGCACGACTACGACGTGTACGCGCTGCGCCGCCGCATCGCCGTGGTATTGCAGGACGTGTTTTTGTTTTCCGGCACTGTGCTGGACAACATCACCCTGCGCGATCCGAACATCACGGAGGAGCAAGTAGTGCAGGCGGCCAAGATGATCGGGGCGCACGCGTTCATCGCCAAACTGCCGGGCGGCTACCACTACCAGGTACAGGAGCGCGGGGCCACGCTCTCGATGGGGCAGCGCCAGTTGATCTCGTTCGTGCGGGCGCTGGTGTTCAACCCCGACATCCTGATTCTCGACGAGGCCACATCGTCCATTGACCCCGAATCGGAAAGCATCATCCAGTTTGCCATCGAGCGGCTTATCGCACGGCGCACGAGCATCATCATCGCGCACCGGCTGTCCACTATCCGCCATGCGGCCAACGTGCTGGTACTGGAAAAAGGCGAGGTGCGGGAGTTCGGCCCGCCGGATACGCTCTTGGCCATCGAAGGCGGGCGGTACCGGGAGTTGTACGAGAAGCAGTTTGTGGGGGTTGGGGTGGCGTGAAAATATTAGCGGCGGGGTGACTGCCAGTCACCTCGTCACTTACAGCCGAAGTCGTTTCCCCGAATATCCGGCTACCTTTGCCGAATGGAAACAGAACAACCATTCGCCGCCCCTCTGTCCCGCCTCGGCATTCCGGCGCTAAATCCCATGCAGGAATCCGCCGTACGCGCCATTCAAACCCATGCCAATGTGGTGCTGCTGGCGCCGACCGGCTCGGGCAAAACCCTCGCGTTTTTGTTGCCTATTCTGGAGCGGATGAACCCCGATGTGTCGGGTGTGCAATGCCTGATCCTGTCGCCCACGAGGGAATTGGCCATCCAGATCGAGCGCGTGTGGCAAAAAATGGGCACGGGCTTCAAGGTGAACACCTGCTACGGCGGCCACTCCATGCAAACGGAAACGCAGAACCTGAGCCAGCCGCCGGCTTTACTGATCGGCACTCCGGGCCGTATTCTGGAGCACATCAACCGACAAACCTTTTCGCTGGAGCATATCCGGGCGCTCGTGCTCGACGAGTTCGACAAATCCCTGTCCATGGGGTTTCAGGAACAAATGGCGGGCATTATTGTGGGCCTGAAGGGGCTGGAAAAACGCATCTTGGCCTCGGCTACCGACAAACAGCACATCCCGCAATTCACGGGCATCACTCATCCGAAGGTGCTGAATTTTTACAAAAACCCCGAAAAATCCACGGATGGACTGGTGGTGAAACGAGTAGTGTCGGCCAGGCCCGATAAGGACGAGGCGCTCCTCAACCTGCTGTGTTATCTGGGCAACGATCCCACCCTCATTTTTTGCAACCAACGCGACACCACGGAGCGCGTGCGCGACTACCTCGCACAGATGGGCGTTGCGTGCGCTGTTTTTCACGGCGGCATGGAGCAGATGGACCGGGAGCGCACGCTGGTTCAGTTTCGGAACGGCAGCACCGTTTTTCTCGTGGCCTCCGATCTGGCGGCGCGGGGGCTGGACATTCCGGAGGTAAAAAACGTGGTGCATTACGAGGCGCCCATGAAGCACAACGATTTTTTGCACCGCAACGGGCGCACCGCCCGCATGCACGCCGACGGAACGGCCTACCTGCTCCTCGGGAAAGACGAACCGCTGCCGGCGTACCTGACGGAGGCGCCGCCGCCGCTGTTCGAAGTCCCCCTGAGCGATACCCTCCCTGCATCCGCTCCCTGGCTCACGCTGTACATAAGCGGTGGCAAAAAGGACAAAATCAGCAAGATGGACATCGTGGGGTTTTTGTCCAAAAAAGGCGGTTTGCAGCAGGACGACATCGGGAAGATCGAGGTGCTGGACCACATGTCGTTCGCGGCGGTCAAAAAAGAACTAGCGGCGGGCGTGTTGCGGGCCGTGCAGGGGGAGAAGATGAAGGGGAAGAAGTACAAAATCGTAGTGACGAACTAGAGCATGTTGGGGATTTTCTGCCGGAGGCAAAAATGAGGGCTTTTTTTACCAGTTTTTGCGTTTTTGAAGGAGCATAGTGGGGCTAAGTGACTGAAAAAAGGCAATAACTGGTGAAAAAAGAACCGTTTTTGGCCCGGCAAGAAAATCCCCAACATGCTCTAAGAAATCATCTGCCGGAACCCATAGCGCAGCACCAGCAACATACCCACGACGATGAGCAGCAGGTACTGCACGGGCACCCGGACGAATGCGATGATGTGCGTGCGATCCAGCAGGTACATCAGCAGGAATAGCGCCCCGATGGTCATCATCAGGCTCGACAGTTTGCCGAAGCCGGGCAGGTGCTCGAAATCTGCATTTTGGCGAACAAGTCCCAGGGTCAGTACCATCGAAATGATCGGCACGACCTGGGTGAGCAGGTTGGTGTTCAGGATGCTGCCGCCCCGCTCGAACAGGAAAAGGTAAACGCTCAGGGCCACGGAAAATATGCCCGGGATGCACACGGCGTACACCACCAGCGCGTACAGGTATTTCCAGGGCGACGAGTTGCCTGCGCCGCGCCCGGCCCAGCCAGCAAACAATGCGATGAGGGGCACAAGCAAAAAATAGCCCACGATGACCAATGGGTGCTCGCCGAGGTATTCGAATAATTCACGAAGCGTCATGTTATACCGGTTGTGAAGGTGATTCCCACCATAGCGTTTTTTCACCGCAGAGACGCAGAGGCGCGGAGTTTGATAAAAATTTCGCTGCGCCTCCGCGTCTCTGCGGTGAAAAAACGTCTCTGCAGTGAAAAGTGCGGACTTTTGGCCCGACCTGCGTCGGTGCAGGCCCAAAAGTATGGCGACAAAGTCCAGCGACAAAGCACGCTACCTCGATTTTTGCCGGGAGCATCCCGTGCCCCTCCACTTGCAGCCTTGGTGGCTCGATGCGGTGTGCACCCCCGATGCCTGGGACGTGGCGGTGGTGAGCGGCTCGCTTCCGGGGGCATGGCCCTGGTTTCGCACGCGCCGCTGGGGGATGCCGGTGGTGCAAAACCCGCCGCTGACCGCATACTCCGGCCCTTGGCTGGCCGCTTCCGATCCGTCCTGGCCGGCGCACAAACGCTTGTCATCGGCATATCGCACGCTGGAAAAAATGATCGAGCGGCTGCCCCGGGCGCTGTTTTTTCAGCAGACGTTTCGCCCCGAAATACAGTACGGACTTCCGTTCCACTGGGCCAGCTTCCGCCAAACGACCCGCTACTCGTACGTCCTGGAAGACACGAGCGACCTGACCGGTCTGTACGCCGGACTGAAAAATACCTTGCGGACGGACCTGCGTCATGCCGAAGCACAAGTCGAAATTGTTTCGGAGGATGCGCCAGATCGGTTGTTTGCGCTCAACCGGCAGTCGTTTTTGCGAAAAAACCTGCGCCAGCCGTATTCGAGCGACACGTTCCGGCGCTTGCACGAGGCACTGGCAGAACGGGGGCAAGGTCGGGGATTCGTCGCCCTCGACTGGGAGCATGGGGGAATGTGCGCTGGACTTTTATTGGCCTTCGATGCCGGTCGGGCAGGGGTGGTGCTGACCGGGCTGAATGCCGGGAACCGTTGCCCGGGCGCCCTGCACGCGTTGTACTGGCAGGCGATCTGTTTTTGTTCGGAGCGCGGGCTGAGCCTCGATTTCGAGGGCAGCATGGACGCGGGCATCGAACACGTTTTTCGGGCGTTCGGCGGGCAACGCACGCCGTACCAGCAGGTTTGGCGCTGGTCATTTTTCTAACCCCGGAGGCGATTTTTCACCGCAGAGACGCGGAGACGCAGAGTTTGAAAATTTTCTCCGCGTCTCCGCGTCTCTGCGGTGAAAAATCGCCTCCGGGGCGCCTTCGAAACGGCTACCGGATCATTTGAAAAAACAGGTTGGAAAACCAGTTGGAGTCGGCCTTGGCCAAGTAGTCGAGGGTTTGGTCGGCCTTGCGGGAGAGGGAACGGATTTCTTTCACCATCCGGCAAAAGGACTCGGATTCGGGGCAGCGGGCCTCCACGCAGGACACGTCGTCGAGCACCCGGAGCATAGGCTCCAGTTCTCTTTTTTTGCGGTGGATGAGGATTTGGCGAAACACCACCCACATGTCTTTTTCGGCGTAGAAAAACTCCTTGCGGGAGCCGGTGCGCAGTTGTTTGTGTACCAAGCCCCAATCCATCAGGGCGCGAATGTTCATGTTCGTATTGCCCCTGGAGATGCAGAGCTGCTCCATCACCTCGTCGGCGGTGATCGGCTCGGGCGCCATGAGCAGCAAGGCGTGCACCTGAGCCATGGTCCGGTTGATGCCCCATTCGGTGGCCATCTTGCCCCATGACTCGATGAACTTTTGTTTGCCTTCCTGTACGTCCATGTGTTGTAGTTGATTGTTTGCGAATGCTGAGTTCTTTTTCTTTCGACTACATTCAGCAGGTGTCACATAAATACCATTTGCTTTGATTTTGTTTTCAAAAAAAAATGAAAATCGGGAAACGAGCAGGGCCGGGGAGTAAAACAGCCTTTCCACCAACTAACTTTTTCGCTGCTCAAATGTTCAAATCCCGGAACTCAGCACAATGACGGACATCCAACATTTTTTGGCCGAGGACGACGGCGGGTATACCCGGCAAGTGACGCGCCTGCTGCGCGACACGGAGACGGACAACTGCCCTCTGTTGCTCGAGCTTATCGAAGGCGGCGGCGCCAACCGGCGGCTGCTCGGCTATCTGTTCGGCATTTCGGTGTTTCACGCGAACAGGGATACGGCGGGTCGCGCCATGGCCCTGCTCCAGCGTTTTGCTGCCGAAACGACGGTGCGACAGGCCCAAAAACTCCGCGAGTCGGTCTCCTACCACTACGACGAGGCCGAGTATTTCAGCCGCTACCAGAGTTCGGAAATTGACTTGTTCGACCTGCTGTTGGCCAGCAAAATGTGCCTTTGGCACCGAAACAGGCCCGGTATCGGCAGCAATGCGCAAGTGGCGTTCCACACGCTGGACCTGCGCCGTCTCGAGGTGCCGGAGCTGTCGCCCGCGCTTGCCACGCTCGATTTCCTGAAATTCATCGCCTTGCCCGCGCACCGAAACTTCGACCTGCCTACGGCGATCCCGCTTTTGCTGCAATTGCCCCTCGAAACCGTGATCATCGAAAACATCCGCTTGGAGGCATTTCCGGTAGCGTTGTTCGCGTTGCCCCGCTTGCTCACGCTGATCATACGCAAGGGGAACCTGCGGCCCCGAAGTCCCATGCAAGTGCCCGATGGCGGTCCGTACGGCAGTCCGACGCTCGAAAAACTGATTTTGGAAGGATATCCTGTGGCCGACGAGGAGCGCTTGGGGCCATTCCCGGCCCTGCGCGAAGTGGTCTTGCAGCGTTGCAACATGGCAAACCTGCAGTTACTGGCCGATTCGTCGCAGCTGGAACGGCTCAATGCCCGCTACAACCGGCTCGAGACGCTGCCCGACTTCCTTGCCGGTTGCACCCGGCTCCGCTCCCTGGAGCTCAGCCACAATCCGTTTCGAAAAATCGAACTCGATCTGGAGCGGCTCCAGAGCCTGGAAGAGGTGGAAATTATCCTGCAAAACCGGCTCTTTGGCTTGTAGGAACCCGGGAGTCGATTACCATTGCTGGCCCGGGTAGGCACGCTGGAGGTGTTGCATTTCGGCCAGGATGAAGCCAAGGTGTTCGGTGTGCCGCCCGTCTTTGCCGCCGCTTTGCATCCATGCGGATTCCGGAACTTGCAACGTGGCCTCCTGCATGACGGCCTGTACCTTGGCTCCCCACAACGGTTTTATTTTAAGCAAGTCTGCGCCACAACCTGCCTCGGCGGCTTGGTGGTCGGTGGCGTTGGGGGTGGTGAGTTCGCCAGTAAACGGCCAGAGGTCGTCCACGGCGGCCTGCATTTTCCGGCGGCTCAAATCGGTGCCGTCGCCGAGCCGGATCGTCCACTCGCTGGAGTAGCGAAGGTGGTAGGTGATTTCTTTGAAGGCCTTTTCGGCAATAGCCGCCAACCGGGCATCGGTGCTGCCCAGCAGCGCCTGACAGTGGTAGTAATTGTAGGTGTCGAAGAAAAACTGCCGCACGATGGTGTGCGCCCAGTCGTCGTTGGGCTGCTCCACCAGCAAAACGTTGCGAAATTCGTGCGCATCGCGGAAATACGCCAGATCGTCTTCGCTTCGGCCTTTCCCTTCGATCTCGCCCGCGTAGGAGAGCAGCATCCTGGCCTGGCCCAACAGGTCGAGCGCGATGTTGGTCAGGGCAATATCTTGTTCGAGTACAGGTCCGTGGCCGCACCATTCGCCGAGCCGCTGGGAGAGGATGAGGGCGTTGTCGCCGAGGTGTAACAGGTAAGGAAACATAAGTTGGAAGGTTTCGGGTTGGAAGGTTTCGGGTTTCGGGTTGGAAGGTTTCGGGTTCACGGAGCCTTCCAACCCGAAACCCGAAACCTTCAAACCCGAAACCTTTACATGTGTTTGACCTCGTCGGGGAGGTTGTAAAAGGTGGGGTGCCGGTAAATTTTGTCGTTGGCGGGGTCGAAAAAAGCCTCGGCATCTTCGCCGGAAGCGTGGATGTGTTTGGATTCTACGACCCAGATGCTGATGCCTTCATTGCGGCGGCAATACACGTCGCGGGCGTTTTCGAGGGCCATAGCCGCATCGGCGGCGTGCAGGCTGCCGACGTGCTTGTGGCTAAGGCCCTGTTTGGAGCGGATGAAAATTTCCCAGAGTGGCCAGTCTTTCATGTTTTTTTATGCTGTTGGAAGGTTTCGGGTTAGATGGTTTCGGGTTTCGGGTTAGAAGGTTACTGGTTGGTTCTCATAAACCCAAAACCCGAGAGACTGTTTAGAAAAGTGTGTCAACGTCGCTTCCTCCAACCTTGAAACGCCGCGCGTGGGTCTTTTGACCTCGCGCCAACCGCTTGATTATCTGACACTATTGTGCGGGGTCAAAAGACCACGGCGTAACCCAAAACCTTCTAACCCGAAACCCGAAACCATCTAACCCGAAACCTTTTTCGACGGCAAAAGTAGCGTCTTTTGACAGCACGCATTGCCCGGTTGATTACTTGTTTGGGAAAAATGTACTTTTGCCCGCCCTCAGTCGTTTTGGGCACGTTTGTTCCCGCCTGATGAATCAACAGCTATCTCCTTCGGCTTCACCAGTCAACCAGTCAACTATTCAACCAGTCAACCAATCAACCTGTCAACCAATCAACTATCCACCAATTATGGTATTTTTTTTCAAAAACAACTGCTTTGCGCTTCGTTTTCTTCATGTTGTGTTGCTGTCTGCATTTGTCTCCGCTTCCGCGTGGGGACAAATGAAATACGGCTTCAAGGCCGGCCTGAACTTCGGCAGCATTGACGGGCCTTCCGAAACCAATGTCGCCGGAAATGCCCTGGAAAACTGGGAGTCCCTGACCAGTTTCCACATCGGCATTTCCGTGGACTACGGGTTTCCCGGAACAGCGTTCGGCGTCCGCGGCGAACTGCTGTACAACAAAAAAGGCTCGAAATACACCTACGACGGTGAATCCTTCCGCACCTTCCGCTTCGACGACGGCACCAGTACACTGACCACCGGAAACTCGAAGTACCTGATCAACGTGACCAACGCGTACATTGACATCCCCGTGATTTTCCATGGCCGCTGGAAAGACCTCGAACTGTCCGCGGGCGCTTATGCGGGGTTCCTCGTGCAGTCCATCGGCGAAGGCTCCCTGTCGTACACCAACGGGCGCACCCTGCAGCAGCAGGTTGCCGTTTCCGACCTAGAGTTCAACCTCGACTACGACTACGGATCGGACAAGGCCGGACAAGGCAAGTCCGACCAGACGGTGTTGGCCAATGTCGGCGGCAAACTCCTCGAATTGCCCCAGACCCTCGGCGCGTATTTCGACTATCCCAGCGACCGGGGCAGCTTGTACAACGGGTTCGACTATGGCCTCGTGGCAGGTGTGTCCTACTACATCAACTCGCTGTATCTCGGCTTTCGGATGCAGTACGGGCTGGCCGATGTGTCCAATGAGGCGGCCGACTTGTCCAAGGCAAGCACCGACAACGAAAATCCGGTATACCGAAATGACTCGGACCGCAACATGGTTTACCAACTTTCCGTGGGCTTTACCTTTGGACGGTAAGCCTCGTTCTGTATAATCCCGCCAGGTTTGCAGCCGGCACTCGTACAAGGATGCGCTTGCTGCCGAACCATTTTTTCTAACCAAAACCAGTTTATTCGATGCTATCCAAACATTGGCAACTATTCCTGCTGTTTGCCCTCCTGGCAGTCAGTTTTTTTTCTGCTTGCGACAAAAGCCTCAACGACGTGGATCTCGCAGAGCGTACGCCGGAATACGCATTCCCGCTGTTCTCCACCGAGATCGGCTTGCAAGACCTCATGCAAACCATACTGAACGACTCCGTGGGCGGCGACACCATCGTGGTGAATCCAGACAACACCATGACCCTGTTCTACAGCGGCGACGTGGCCGAAAAACCCGCTACGGACATCTTCGAGTTCTTCAAGTTTCCCGATGCGCCGATTCCCGTGGCCGACACGTTTTTCCGCTTCCCCTTCGATGTGCCCGACTCGGTGTACATACACCGCGCCGACGTGCTTTCCGGCACGATGAACGTGATCATCAACAACCAGCTGCCGCATACCATTGTCGGCACGTTCAGCATTCTCCAGATGTCGAAAAACGGGCAGGTGTTCACCTACGATTTCACGGTGGCCGCCGGGCAGTTTTTGATTTCCCCGCAATTCGATTTGTCCGGCTACCTGCTGCTGTCGGACAGCAATGCCCTGGAGTTCCGCTATGAAGCATACGATCCCATGGGCAACAGGGTTGTTTTGCCCGAATCAGCGCCTGGCATCCCCGGCATGGGGATTTTGCTCAATGGGTTTACCCTCTCGTACGTGGAAGGCTATTGGGGCTACTCGGAATACCCGCTCACGCTCGACACGATTGATATTGACATCAACCAGACCAGCCTGAAGGGCAATGTAAAAGTGAAGGACCCAAAAGTAACGATGACCGTACTGAATTCCTGGGGATTCCCCACACGCGGCGTCGTCAAGCACCTCAGTTTTATCGGCCAGGACGGCAAGGACTACAAGTTGGAGAGCACCGTGTTCTTTGGCGACAGCATTGACTTCGCCTACCCCTCCCTCGCTGCCGGCGAAGTGGGCCAAACCAAGTACACCAGCGTGACGCTGGACGAGCACAATTCCAACATCGCGGAAATCTTCAACGCCCAGCCGGTGAAACTGATCTACGAAGTGGCCGGCATATCCAACGCGACCAAGGACCCCACCATCGTGGGCTTTTTGACCGACAAGAGCACCATTGCCCTGCGCATGAGCGTGGAACTGCTGCTCGAAGGATCGGTGCAGGACTTCGGCTCGGAACAAATACTCGACCTGAACTTCGGCGATTATGCCGAACTGGACTCCTCCGACATCGAATCTGTCGAGTTCAAGATCGTGACCGAAAACTCTTCGCCGATCGGGGCAAAACTGCAACTGTATTTCCAGGACGAGAACGGCGCCGCCCTCGATTCATTATTTATTGAGGGGCCGCAGCCTATTCTACAGTCGCCGTCTGTGGACGCCAACGGGATCGCCATCGGGTCCAAACGCACGGAAACCTTTGTGCCCATGGACATCACCCGGTTCGACCACGTCCGACAGTCGAAAAACATCCTGATGCGCACCTTCTTCACCACCGCCGAGGGCGGGCTGGTACCCGTCAAGATCTTGGCTACCCAAAGCGCGGCCGTGCGCATGGGACTGAAGGTGAAACTGCGGGTGGGGGGCGAGTAACACATCAATTTCCAAAAAAATGAGGCTGTCTCGCAAGTCATTGGGCGTTGGACATTGGACATTGAACATTGGTCATTTTTACGTTTTCAAATTTCTAAATTGAAAATGACCAATCTTCAATGACCAATGTCCAATCGTATGAAACAGCCACTAAATCCACTATTTCAATGAAAAAGCATCATATCCTACCCCTTCTCCTATTCTTTTCTGCCCTGCAAACCACCATTGCCCAGCAGGAGCTCCTGCTCCATCAGCAAAGCGACCTCTGGCACGCCTCCGCGGTCAACCCGGCATTTTTCCCTAAGGACAAACGCTTCGTGATCGGCGGCCCCTCGTTCGGCCTCGATGCCGCCCATTCGGGCGACATCACCTACAACGACCTGCTGCGCGAGCAGGGCGACCGCACGGTGCTCGACGTGGGCAATGCCATCAGCAAACTGGAACCCAACAACGATGTGTACTTCGATCAGCGCTTCGAGACGGTGTCCGCAGGCGTACGCCTCGGCAGTTGGTTCGTGCAGGCCGGACATGCCATACGCGTGAACACGGCGGTCAATTACCCCAAGGCGCTGGCCGAACTGTTCTGGTACGGCAACGGGCCGTACGTGGGCCAAACCCTGGAAATCGGCCTGGCCGCCAATACCGCCAACTGGAACGAACTGCACCTCGGGCTGGGCAAACGCTTCGGCGACAAACTGAGCATCGGCGCCCGCGCCAAGTTCCTCTCCGGCATCGGCGCCCTGCAAACCGACGACAATCGCCGGCAGGTACGCGCACTGACCAGCAACGACATCTACCAGCTGTCGCTGACCACCGACTACGCGTTCCATTCGTCCAGCATCGTGTCCGCCTTGGACACCGCCGGACTCGGGTTTGACCTGACGCTCAACGAAATCAAGAACGACTTTGCCGCCAACCGGGGCTGGGCCTTCGACTTCGGCCTACAACTCCGCGCGGGCGAACGCCTCACCCTGAGCGCCAGTGTGCTCGACCTCGGCGGCAGCATCTCCTGGAAGAAAAACGCCAGCTACTTCCACAGCCAGGGCACGTTCGAGTACAGCGGCATCGGCATTCCCGGCACCGACATCCTGAACGGCACCACGGACAGCCTCGACTTCGACGCCGCCCTCGACAGCCTGAACGATGTGCTGAATTTTCAGAAAACAGACTCGGAGTTCACAACCGAATTGCCCACCCGCATCTACGTCGGCGGCTCGTTCAAACTGACCGAGCGCTGGGTACTCGGAGCCGTGCTGCACCACTTCAACAGCGAACGCCGCAAGGCCACGTCCGTGGGCGTGAGCGCCCATTGGTCGCCCCTGCGCTGGCTGACCGTGGGCGGCATGTACAGTATCAACGACCGCTCCGCCGCCAACATCGGCCTCAGCATTGTGGCCAAACCGGGGCCGCTGCAATTGTTCGTCCTCTCCGACAACGCCCTGAACGCCGTCACGCCTTACGGCTCGGCAGCAGTGAACTTCCGCTTCGGTGGAGCAATCGTTTTTTAGTGATGAGTGATGAGCGATGAGTGATGAGTGAAAAATACTCATCACTCATCGCTCATCACTCATCACTCTTTTAAACTGCCATTGGTAAAAAAACCACAGCGCGAGCCCGAGCAACAGGCCGGCGAGCAGGCAGCAGCCCCAGAAGTCGAGAAAATTTCGGGAAATGTAGGCGGCCTGGAGCGCGCCGAGATCGAGGTCGTGCTCCAGCAGGACGAAAACAAACCGGAAAAACACCGCAAACACAGTACCCCAACTGACTGCTACAGCCAGTACATACAGTACGATACCCCGGCGGCGCACTTTTTCCCAGTGGGCGCGGAATTGTTGTTTTTCGTTGGCATTCATGATGCGATCTTCCGATACAGTGCTTCCTGCCCATGCCACTGACAAAATGCCACAACTACGCCAACAACGGTTTTGAAAAGGATACTTTGAGCAGTCAGGCTGGCTGCTAGCGCTTCCATAAAACTGTGGTCGAACAGGTCGAACAGCATGTTTGTCACTAAGATTAACGCAAATATGGACAAAGTGTCTCGCAGGATAAAACGCGTTTTGCCACCGGCACGGCGTGCGTTCCAGTATTCGAGGAATCGTTGTTTTTCTTGTTCGGTCATGTACATACCCTGATGTTTTAGGCCCCTTTCGCTTTCTGGTATTGCCGCTCCATGAGGTACCAGTTGATGAGGCCCAACAGCATGCCAAAAAGCACTTTGACAACGATCTTCTGAAGTGTCAGGTTTTTTGAAAGCGCCTCTGTCAACCTGTAGTCGAACAGGTCCACGAGAACAGTGGCAATGGTCACCAGCAGAAAAAAAATGAGGGATGATCGCAGCACGAACCACAGCATGCCGCCTTGGCGGCGGGGTTCCCAAGATTCGATGAAATGCTTTTTTTCGTATTCGTCCATGCCGGTATACCGATTGTTGAAATGTCGGTAGAGCTCTTCTCCGATGGACCAGAAAAGTATTCCCAGAATCAGACTGGCTGAAAAAGCCATCATAAAAAATGCCGGGTCGAACAGGGCGCGATAGGCCGCCCACGCTTCCGCGGCAAAGGGGTCATCGGCTCGGAAGATCGGATCAATCGCGTTAAATAAGCACAATGCAAGCGGTGTCAACACGAGCATGCAGGCCAAAAAAAACCACATTCCCCGTCGGTGCCACCACCTCCAGCGGCGGACGAAGAAGTTTTTTTCGGTTTCGGACATGTCGTCGTTCAAGTTGAATAGATCCATGGCAACGCGGCTTGGTTTGAAGATGATGGAACAAAAATAGATTTTTTGAACAAGCCCTAAATCAGCCCCCTCGATTTCAACTCCAAATATTTGTTGATGGTGTTCAGCGTCAGGTCTTCCGGCTTGGTGAGCACCGCCTGGATGCCGTACTGGCGCAGTTTGGTCACCATGTCTTTTTTGTCCTGCAAAAACTTGCGCGCCACGGTCTGGCGGTAAATATCCGCCACAAGGCGAACGTCTTCATTGGCCAAGGCTCGGATCTCGGTGTTTTCGAAAAAAACGACCACGAGAAGGTGGAAGCGGTTGAGGCGGCGTAGCGTGGGCAAGGCACGCTCGAGGGCATGCGTGCTCTCGAAATTGGTGAACAGCAGCAGCAAGGATCGCGCCCCGATGAATCGGCGCACGGCTTCGTACAGCAGCTCGTAGTTGGCTTCCCCGGTCCGTTCCCGTTCGCGGTACAGCGCCTCGAGGATTTTGCTCATCTGTCCAGCGCTGCGCTCGGCCTTGAGCGTGGCGCCCATCACGTCCGAAAAAGTGAGCAACCCAGCCTTGTCCTGCTTTTTCACGATGATATTGCTGATGGCCAAGGCGGTATTGATGGCGTAGTCCATCAGGCTCAGCCCGTCGAAGGGCATGCGCATGACCCGGCTTTTGTCCACGATGCAGTACGCCTGCTGGCTGCGCTCGTCCTCGTACTGGTTGACCATCAGCATGGACCGGCGGCCCACGGCTTTCCAGTTGATGCTACGGTAATCGTCGCCCTGCACATAGTTTTTGATTTGCTCGAATTCGTAACTATGCCCGATGCGGCGCATTTTTTTGATACCGGTTTCGTGAGCGATGTGCTTCATGGCGCGCAGTTCGTAGCGTTTCATCTGGATGATGGACGGGTACACGGCCACCTCCTGGGCCTGGTCAAAAACGAGGCGCCGCTCTACCAGACCCAAGCGAGTAGCAGCGAACACATTGATTTTTCCAAACAAATACCCGCCCCGGGACAAGGGCCGCAGTTCGTAGCGGATGTTGGCGCGGGCGCCCGGCGCCAGCGTCAGGCGTTCCTCAAAGTCGCGGCGCTGGAACTGCACGGGCAGCTCGTCCAGCACCGCAAGGCGGAGACGGAGATTGCCGGCGTTGTGCAGCCGAAGTTGTACGGGATTCGGGTCGCTCAGGGAAAATACCGGGTTCAGCACACGTACGCACTGCACATTTGGCCGCCGGCCGAACAACAGCATCACATCCACCCCGACCAAGGCTACCGCCACGGCAAACGCCGCCTGTGCCGCCGGGAATAAAAACCCGAACGGATAGGCCAACGCAAACAGCCCTACAAGGCCGCCAAATAGCCAGAAAAAACGATTGGTGAGGAACAGCATGTTGACTGGTTGACTGGTTGACTGGTTGACTGGAAAACAACTCAAAACTCAAAACTCAAAACTCAAAACTGTAAACAAGTCCGTTTTTCATGACAAATACGACACGCTCCATGGTGCGTATGTCGGTGAGGGGGTCGCCTTCCACAGCGATGATGTCGGCGAAGCGGCCGGGGGTGATGGCGCCGATTTGCTCCTGCATGCCCATCAGGTCGGCTGCGCCGACGGTGGCCGAGCGCAGGATATCCCAGGGCTTCATGCCGGCCTTGGCCATGAACTGAAACTCTAGGTTGTTTTTTCCGTGAGGAAACACACCGGCGTCGGTGCCGAAGGCGATTTTGAGCCCTTGCTTGTATGCACGCCCCAGTGTTTCCGTGATTTTCGGGCCGATGCCGAGGGCTTTTTCGCGCACCACTTCGGGAAAAAAGCCGGGAGCGTAGGTGGCGCTATCGCTCACGGCCCAACCGGCGGTCAGGGTGGGCACGTACCAGGTTCCCATTTTTTTCATAATCTGGAGGGTTTCGTCGCTCATAAACGTGCCGTGTTCGATGCTGGAAACGCCGGCCTGCGCGGCGCGGCGGATGCCCTCGTCGCCGTGCGCGTGCGCGGCCACGGGTATGCCGAGATCGGCAGCGGTGCGCACGATGGCCTGGAGTTCGTCCTCGGCGTAGTGCGGCAGTCGGCCGTCGCGGGCGAGGCTGAGCACGCCGCCGGTGGCCGCCACTTTGATGAGGTCGGCGCCGCGCTTCACCTGATGGCGCACGGCGGCGCGGCAGGCATCGGGGCCGTCGGCGATGCCGACCTCGAAACCGGGAGGCGGATCGAACAGGTCTTCGCGGGAGCCGGTGGAGGTATCGCCGTGGCCGCCGGTGATGCTGAGCACGCGGCCCGCCGTGCGGATGCGGGGGCCGGGTACCCAGCCCTGGTTGATGGCGTTGCGCAAGGCGATGTTGGCGCCGCGCCCGCCGAGGTCCCGCACGGTGGTGAAGCCCGCCCGCAAGGTGCGCTCGGCATACACGACCGATCGGATGGCCGATTCGGTGTCGTTGAGGGTAAACCGCTCGTTGTACGAGTTGCGGTTCTGCTCCCATTCGAGATGCACGTGGCAGTCAATCAGGCCGGGCAGCACGGTTTTGTTTTTCAAGTCCACGACCGCCACTCCCTGCGGAGGCGGCAAATAACCCGGTTCGATGCGGGCAACGCGGTTGTTTTCCACCACCACGGTCGCGTTTGTTTGCACGCGCTCGTCGGCCATGGTCAGCAAGCGCCCGCAATGCAGGTAGGTCGTTTGGGCGATCAATTGCAGGGAAGAAAAGGCAAGGAAGGCTAAAAAAAACAGGAGGCGCATAGTCGGGTGCTTGATGAGCGGAACGTTCGGGCAAAGATAGCCGCCGGGCCGACAAATCACCGGGCTGTAGGCTTCGCCAAAAATTTTTGAAAGCAGATGTTGTTTTTGGAAAAGTGTGGACATACCTTTGCCCCCGCTTTTGAAAAACGCCTCATTAGCTCAGTCGGTTAGAGCGGCGGACTGTTAATCCGTAGGTCCAAGGTTCAAGTCCTTGATGAGGCGCCATAAGGCCACTGCCCCCGCGGTGGCCTTTTTTGTTGGCAAATAAAAACAATACCATGAGTTTACTTGCAGTAGGCACGGTCGCCTTCGACGATATCGAAACCCCGTTCGGGCGCGCCGAAAAAGTAGTCGGCGGCGCATGCACCTATATCGCCCTGGCGGCATCCTATTTCGTGAAGCCCGTGCGCATCGTGTCCGTCGTGGGCGGCGACTTCCCGCAGGAAATGCTGGACAACCTGAAGAGCCGCGGAGCCGACCTAGAAGGACTGCAAATCCGGCCAAACGAAAAATCGTTCTTCTGGGCCGGCAAGTACTACCGCGACCTGAACACCAGGGACACGCTGGACACCCAACTGAACGTGCTGGCCGACTTTGATCCGGTACTGCCCGAAACCTACCGGCACGCCGAGTTCCTCATGCTCGGCAACCTGACCCCGCAGGTGCAGTTGCGCGTGCTGGACCAGCTCCTGCGCCGCCCAAAACTGATCGCCATGGACACCATGAACTTCTGGATGAACACGGCCATGTCCGACCTGTTGCAGGTGATCAAACGGGTGGACGTGCTGACCATCAACGACGAGGAGGCCCGCCAACTTTCCGGCGAGCATTCCCTTGTAAAGGCCGCCAGGATCATTCACCAGATGGGCCCGCGCTTTTTGATTATCAAAAAAGGCGAGCACGGGGCGCTGCTGTTCCACGGAGACGACCTGTTCTACGCCCCTGCCCTACCCTTGGCCGAAGTGGCCGACCCCACCGGCGCCGGCGACACGTTTGCCGGCGGGTTCATGGGCTGGCTGGCCAAAACGGGCGATATCTCGATGGAAAATATGCGCCGAGCGGTCATCTACGGCTCGGCTATGGCATCTTTTTGTGTGGAAAAATTCAGCGTGGAACGACTTCAGGAGCTCAATTCGGACATGATCGAAAACCGGATCAAACAATTTGCCGATCTCGTGCATTTCAGGATGTAGCCGCCCGAAAAGCCGGCCTGAATATCCCGAAGGCATACTTTCCCCCCCGCGACGGCGTTTACCAGTCCAAAAAAAATTCGGAACTCGGATGCGAATACTTCTTCTTTTTCTTCTGTTCGGCCTATTGCAAACGGCACTGCCCGCCCAAAACATCACCGACAAACTGGTGTCCTACTTTTCGTTCAGCGAATGCAAAGCCATTGACGAAAGCGGAAACGGCTCCACCGGCGCCCTCATCGGCGACCCCGTGTGCGTGTGCGGGGTGCGTGATTCTTCCATGTTTTTCGACGGCATCGGCGATGCCATCTTTTTTGTCGGTCCCCTGAGCGATGTGTTCAGCCTGAGTGATTTCACGGTGAGTTTTTACTTCAAGCCCGCCCCGATCCCGGCCAATTACGGCGGTTCGCAGGTGGTCATGTCCAAACAGGAAAACTGCGCCTCGATCAACCGGGCTTTCTGGGTGCGCTTCAATCCCAAAAGCAAAAAGATCAGTTCGGGCATCAGCCTCAACGACTCCCTCCAGGTGACCGTCACCGCCGACCTCGACGCCAATGCTTGCTGGCAGTTCATCACGCTTACGCGCAGCAACACCACCTACTCGATCTACGTCAACGGCATCCTGAAAGACCAGAAAAAGTCCGCAGCCCGTATAGACCTGACATCCAACGCCATTTTCAAGGTCGGCGAGCCTATTTGTACGCTCGACAAGCCGTTTTGGGGCGATCTGGACGAACTGCGCGTGTACAGCCGGTCGCTTAACCAGGCCGATATTGACGCGCTCAATCTTCGCGCGGACAAAATCCTGACGGGCGACACCGTGATCTACCTCGGCAATTCGTTCAACGTGCTTGCAAATCCCGCTTGTACGGACAATTTTCAGTGGTCGCCGGCCGGTGGCGTATCGGATCCGTCCATACCCCAGCCTGCCATCACGCCTACCATCACGACCACCTACACGCTCAACTTTGGCCACGAAGGCTGCACCGCTACCGACACGATCCACGTCAAGGTCATAGACCCCGATACGCTGGACTGCAACCTGGTTTTTATTCCCAATGCATTTACCCCAAGTGCGTCGGCTGGTCGAAACGACGCGTTCGGCATCAGCAACCCGTATTCGGTGGACGAATTCATCTCCTTCGAGGTGTTCGATCGCTGGGGCGGGCGCGTGTTCAACGCTGATTCGGTCTTCGACACCTGGGACGGCACGGCACAGGGCCAACAGGCCAACGCCGGCGTTTTCTTGTACCGCTTGCGATACCGGTGCGACGGCACGGAGCGTGTCAAGTCAGGAAGCGTCACCCTGCTCCGATGACGCCGCAACGAACACTTTTTCACCGCAGAGACGCGGAGACGCAGAGGCTTGCGCAGTATTTTTTTAACAGACACCCTGCAAAACGACTCCGCGCCTCCGCGTCTCCGCGGTGAAAATTTTTCATCTACGCAAGCACCGGAAAAAAAGAAGCCCGGCGGCACATTTGCCCCGGGCTTTTTCACTAAACCGTTTCTATTGTATGAAGATAAATTTCAGTTAACCAAACTTGTGCCAAAAACTGCGCAAGCCTCCCGTTCCATCAAATTATTTGATAATCTGGAGAAAAAAAGCCCGGCGACAAACAAAAAACCCCGTCGTATATTTCTACTCGACAGGGCAAACAAAAAACAAACACTATGAACAAACACTATTTTCTCGTCCAGGAAATCCGGGGTTGGTTCACAGATTTTCCTTACCGGGTTATCGGGCTAACAAAGGTACACTTCGATTTTTTTTCTCCAACATTAATTTCACGAAAGACAATCGGCGTCGCGGCAGCCTTGTTCGGCGTACTCGTATTTGCTTCTGCCTGCGAGCCGGACCTCCCGGCAAAAAGCGCAGAAATGTCCTCCACGAACATGGGCGGACCACACAGCCCATCCGGCAAGGACATCTATCGCCGGCATTGCAACACCTGCCACGGCGCCGACGGCACGCTCGGCCTCAACGGCGCGGGCGACCTGACCAAGTCGGCGCTTCCGCTGGAAGCCCGCATCGCCCAGATAGCCAAAGGCAAAAATCTGATGACCGCCTTCGAGGGCGTTTTGTCTTCCGAGGAAATACGCGCCGTGGCAGCGTACAGCGAAACGCTAAAAAAATGACAAACGACTCAAAAATACTGCTCAGCGGGGCCACCGGCTTCATCGGCGCCTACATGCTGCGCCTGTTGGTAAAAAATGGCTATCGCGTTCGGGCACTCCGGCGCGCCGACAGCCCGATGGACCTGGTGCGCGACGTGGCGGACTCGGTGGAATGGGCCGAAGCCGACGTGACCGACCTGTTTGCCCTCGAAGAGGCCTTTGCCGGCATCTCGCACGTTTGCCACTGCGCCGCGATGGTCTCATTCCACCCAAAGGACGTGCGGCGCATGATGCAGGTCAACGTGGAAGGCACCGCCAACATGGTCAATCTGGCCCACGACTTCGGGGTGAAAAAATTTGTGCACGTCAGCAGCATTGCGGCCCTTGGCCGCACGAAAACCCGCCCCAACCTCGACGAGAAATGCAAATGGGTGCCGGGCAAGGGCAACAGCCAATATGCCATCAGCAAGTACCTGTCCGAACAGGAAGTGTGGCGGGCGCATGCCGAAGGACTGCCCGTGGCCGTCGTCAACCCGTCCGTGGTGCTGGGCAGCGGATACTGGAACGTGGGCACCGGCCGGATTTTCAGGCAGGTACAGGACGGGCTAAAGTTCTGGTCGGTAGGCCGCACCGGGATGGTGGATGTGCGGGACGTGGCGCAATTCCTGCTCCTGCTCCTGGAGCGCGACATCGTCGGCGAGCGCTTTATCCTGAACGCGCAGAACATCCCGTTTCGCGACCTGTTTTTTATGGTGGCCGATGCCCTTGGGAAGCCGCGCCCCTTCATCAAAGTGACGCCCGCGCTCGCCGAAATCGCTTGGCGCGTGGAGTGGCTGAAGGAAAAACTGCTGGGGGCCGAGCCGGTGGTGACCAAGGAGAGCGCCCGGGCCAGCGTGGCGAGTTATTTTTTCGACAATGCCAAGTCGCTAACGGTGCCGGGGTTCTCGTACCGCCCCTTGGAACAAACCGTCAAACAAACGGCCGCACAGTTCCTAGAAGCGGTACCGGACGGTTTTAGCGCGAGGATTTTGCCCTTCGAGTAGCAGGCCAAAAAAATCCTTCCATTTCTTCGCCGGGCATACCGTACCTTTGATTCCGCTTTAATCCCGCTTTCGGTATGCATGACTATCTGATTCAATTCGCCCTCCTGCGCGACCGCGCTTTTCGGGAGCCGGACAACCAGGCGTTGTTCCGCACCTTGTTGTTCTGTTCCGAGCTTTCCGGCAACCACGCGGAAAGTCGCAGTCTGTACACGGCCGTTCTCGACCGACACCCGTACTGCTGTTATGCCTGGTACAATCTTGGGTGGGCGCTGCTCTCGCTCGACGAACCGGACGAGGCGCTCGAAGCGTTCGAATACGCGTACATCACACAGCCATACTTTGAGGAAGCCTACAAGGCATGCGCCGAACTGGCCGCTCAGCGCGGTTTTCATCGCCGGGCTTTGCTGACTTATGTGGAAATGAACGACCATGCCGAAGCGGACAGCCACGTGCTGGCGCGCATGGGCGAGTGCCACTTGCGCCTCGGCGATGTGCGCACGGCGAAAAAAATGTGCCGCCTGGCGCTCAAACTCGATCCCTACCACGCCGAATCCTGTTTCCAAATGGCTGCCTGCCACATTGCCGAAAAAGACTACCGCCAGGCCACGCGCTGGCTGCAGGAAGCGATCCAAAACGATGATCGCCGCGCTGACTTTCACAGCCAACTGGCCACGACATACCGGCAACTGGGACAATCCGACAAGGCGCTGCACCATTTCTGGAGGGCCATCGAAATAGCGCCTGAAGAGGCTGCTGCGTGGCTGCAGATAGCAGAGTTCCTGCTTGCCACCGGCGACTTGCGCGAAGCCTGCGAAACACTGGAGCAGGCACTGGAAAATGCGCACAGCGCCGAACTGCTTTACTGTGCTGCCGCCTGCCGGTTCCTTTGCGGCGACCGCCCGAGCGCCGTGTCCACCCTGCAACAGGCCCTCTTGGCCGATGCCGACCGGCGTTCCGACATTTTTCGCTGGGCGCCGACCCTGCGCGACGACATCGAAGTGCAGGGGTTGCTGCGCATCTACTCTTAACGACGCTTGGTTTTTTAAACGGCACGGTGTACCTTTGCCCGCCTTTCTGAAAGGCACAATCATTTATTTTCAAAAAAATCTGATTTTCAACATGTTCGCAATCGTTTCCATCGCCGGTCAACAATTCAAAGTTGAGGAAGGTCAACAGATCTTCGTCCACCGGCTGGCAGCTCAAGAAGGAGATTCGATCTCTTTCGACACCGTCCACCTCATTGACCGGGGTGCAGAGGTGTCCATCGGCACGCCCAACGTGGCCGGCGCCAAAATCACCGCCAGCGTGCTCAGCCACGTCAAAGGCGACAAGGTGATCGTCTTTCACAAGAAACGCCGCAAAGGCTACCGCAAGAAAAACGGCCACCGCCAGTCCTTCACCAAAATCAAAATCGAAGGAATCGCCGGTTAAGCCTAGGTGCGCAACGCCGCTTCGGCCAGCACCAAAACCACATTCACTCTCAACTCAACACTCAAAACTCAACACTCAAAACTGAGTTATGGCACATAAAAAAGGCGTAGGTTCGACCGACAACGGCCGGGACAGTAAAAGCAAACGACTCGGCGTGAAACTCTATGGCGGCCAAAAGGCATCCGCCGGCAATATCATCGTCCGCCAGCGCGGAACCAAATATCACCCAGGAGAAAATGTCTACATGGGGCGCGACCACACCCTGCACGCGCATGTGGACGGGGTGGTGCAGTACAAGCGTACCCTCAACGACCGCTGCTATGTGCACGTTATTCCCGTTCCGGAAGTAGCGGAAACCGTGGCGCCCGTTGCCGTTGCCAAGGCATCCAAAAAGGCCGCCGCACCAGCCCCGGCAGCGGAAAAACCGGCCGCCAAAAAGCAGGCTGCCGCCGCTGAACCGGAAGTTGCCGCAACACCCGTTGCCGAAGAATCTCCCGTTCAGGAAGCAGCCCAGGTAGTGGTGGAAGCAGTCGCCGCCGAAGCGCCTGCTATCGTGGAAGCAGCCGCAGCACCTGTTGAAGTGGATGTGGAAGCAGCCGCTCCCACAGAAAAGAAAAAAGCCGCTTCGAAGAAAGAACCGAAGCTCAACGATCTGAAGATCATCGAAGGAGTTGGCCCGAAAATTGAGCAGCTGTTGAAAGAGAACGGCATCAACACTTGGGAAGAATTGGCCGAAGCGCCGGTCGAGCGCCTCAAGGAAATCCTTGATGCCGCCGGTTCGCGCTACCAGGTACACGACCCGAGCACATGGCCCGCGCAAGCAAAATTTGCCGCCGCCGGGCAGTGGGACGACCTGAAAGACTATCAGGATATGCTCATCGGTGGTCGCGACGTGACAGAATAATAAAAAAATTAGGGCGCTCTTCTTTGCAGGAACGCCCTAATCGTTTTAAACTTGCCGCGTAATTGATTCGACAAAAGAAGTTTTTGTTTTCATAGCTTAATTTTTTAGTTGTTGCCCCGGCTGTAACGGTCGGGGTTTTTTATTTGGTGCCACCGTCCACCATGTTCCAAGCCTTTGTTCTCGTTTTTATTGGCGGCGGCGCGGGAAGCGTCTGCCGGTACGCGATCTGGCTGGCCATGCGCTCCTGGCAGGACAAGTTTCCTTGGGCCACGTTTGTGGCCAACGCCTTGGCTTGCCTGATCCTCGGGATATTGTTGGGCTGGCAGGTAAACGGGGTGTTGTCGGACCAGCGCCGATTGTTGTTGGCAACGGGTTTTTGCGGCGGCTTCAGCACCTATTCCACGTTTACCGCCGAAACCTGGGGGCTAATACAAAGCGGGCACGCGGGAGCAGCGCTCGCCAACATTGTAATTCAGTTGGCGGTGTGCATCGCGTGCCTGCTGTTGGGTATCAGAATTACTGCTTGACGGCTTCTTTTTCCTTCTTAGGAGCAGCAGCGCCGGACTTGCGCCACTTGATGGTGCAGCCGATGGCCTTGGTCTCTGCCGTGGCAACATCCTTCCCGGAACGAAGTTCCTCGATGGCGTTTTCCAAGTACTTGATTTTCACGGACTCAGGCTCTTCGTGGTTGTCGTCAATGGCGCCGATATAGCGCACTTTGCGCTCCTTGTCCAGCAGGTACACATGCGGCGTGCGGGTAGCGCCAAAAGCCTTGGCAATCTCCTGCGTCTCGTCATAGAGGTACACGAAGGGGAATTTCTTCTCCTTGGCGCGTTTTTTCATGTTGTCGAAACTGTCGGCAGGCTGTACGTCCTTGTCGTTGGGGTTGATGGCCACGACCGGGTAGCCCAATTTCGAATATTTCTTGTGCAGGGCAATGATGCGGTCTTCGTAGGCCACCGCGTAGGGGCAGTGGTTGCAGGTGAAAATAACGATGTAGCCCTTGGCTTTTTTGATGCCGGCCAAGGACACCTCTTTGCCGTTCACGTTTTTCAGTTTGAAATCCTGGGCGATGTCGCCGACATGGTAGCCGTTGTGCACGGGCGCCGTGGTGAACGACAGTGTCACCAGCACGGCAGCGAGCGCGAGGAAGGAAAATACTTTTTTCATGCGTTGTGTTGTTTGTGTGAAAATGAAAGGATCAATTGTTCAAGGCGGCCTTCACGGCTTCTTCGAGTTCTTCGTAGTGCATTTGTTTTTCAAAAAATTGTTCGAAACCACGGCCCTTGCTCACGATGAGCGTAGCGGGAATGGCGCCCGACCACTCGGGGCTGACGAGGTCAATCCAGTTGTTGGGCGTTCTCTCGTCCATGAACGCGACCTGGCATTCGAGTTTTTTCCGTTCCACAAACGGCTTGAGGCGCTTGTCCACGTCGCGCCGGAAATCGGTGCTGACGAGTATCACGCGCACGCCTTTGTCGGAATAGGTCTGGTTGAGTTTTTCAAAATCCGGGAGTTCGGCCACACAGGGCGCGCACCAGGTCGCCCAAAAATTGAGCACGTACACCGTTTGAGAACTGTCGTTTTTCCAGGCGGTGACCTGATCGGATTTGATGAACGGGATGTCCTGGGCATTCAGGGAAAAGCCACAACACAGCAGGAGGCCAAAGAAGTAGAGTAGTTTTTTCATAATTGCCGCTAATAACGCCCACAGTTGGAAACTGTTGGCCGGGAATAGACGGAAAGTTCAAGTCGAGTGGTATTCTCCCGGATTTTTACTGCGTGCGGCGTTGAACATGGGTAATATGTCACCGCAGAGACGCGGAGGCGCGGAGTTTTTACCGTTTGCTGACCGCATGTTCCGGTCAATCGCGCTAATCTTGCGGCTTTCTTACAAAAACACACCAACCGGCTATGCGCATACCTGTCCTGCTACTTGCTTTTTCCATTTTCTCGCAAACCAATCTTGCCGCCCAAACCAACCCTGCTGGCCAGCAACCTGTGGCGGAAAAGCACCTGCGAAACATTCGCCAACTCACCTTTGGCGGCGACAACGCCGAGGCCTATTGGAGCCCAAACGGCAAAATGCTCACCTTTCAGAGCAACAACCCCGCTTGGGGACTGAAGTGCGACCACATATTCGCCATGGAGGTGGGCAAGGCCGCCGGCAGCCCCGACTACCGCCCCCGCAACATCAGCGGCGGCAAAGGGCGAACCACCTGCTCGTACTTCATGCCCGACGGCAAACACATTCTGTTTGCCAGCACCATGAGCGCCGCCGACACCTGCCCGCCGGCGCCCGAAGCGCGCGGAGGCAAATACCTCTGGGCGATCTACGAATCCTTCGACATCTACGTGGCCGACCTGAAAGGAAAAATTGTCAAGCGCCTGACCGACCGACCCGGGTACGACGCCGAGGCCGTGCTCAGCCCCAAGGGCGACAAGATCCTGTTCACCAGCACCCGTTCCGGCGACCTCGAATTGTGGACCATGAACCTCGACGGCTCGGACCTCCGCCAGATCACGTTCGACCTCGGCTACGACGGCGGCGCCTTTTTCAGCCCCGACGGGAGCCAGATCGTGTTCCGCGCCAGCCGCCCCAAAACGGAAGCAGAAATCCGCGAGTACCGCGAACTGCTCGCTCAGGGCCTTGTGGCGCCGACCAACATGGAGATTTTTGTGTGCAACACCGACGGCTCCAACCTGCGGCAAATCACCCGCCTCGGCAAGGCCAACTGGGCGCCGTTTTTTCACCCCTCCGGGAAAAAAATCATCTTCTCCAGCAACCACCACTCCACCCGCGGATACGATTTTCAACTCTACATGGTCAATCTCGACGGGACAGGATTGGAGCAGATCACCTCCGAGAGTATTTTCAACGCGTTCCCCATGTTCTCGCCCGACGGCAAAAAACTCTCCTGGAGCAGCAACCGCAACAACAACGGCACCCGCGATACCAATGTGTTCGTGGCAGATTGGGTGGATTGATTCGAAATTGCCAAGCGCCGCAGGATGGGACACAGATGATACGGATCAGACACGGATTAAAAGGATTTTGGCAGCTGCGCCACCTTGTGTAATTTCAAAAAAATCGGTGTGTATCCGTGTCTGATCCGTGTCATCCGTGTCCCATCCTGCCGCACTCGGCAACATCCTGAATAAAAAAAGCCCCTCCCACGTTTGGGAGGGGCTACCTCAAAGACTGATTTTACTAATAAAATAAAATCGTTGAGGTAAAGTGAGGAAACCTCAGAACTCTCAAATTTTTGCTGTTGACGGTTGGCTTTTGGCTTTTGGCCTCCGAATTCGAGCGCACCGCTCAAGTTGGGCATCATGCTCGGGAAGCCAACGGCCAATAGCCAATAGCCAACAGCATTTCTATTTCGCTTGCACCATTTTGCGGGTGGCTTGTCCGTATGGTGTGTCGAGGGTGTAGTACAGGACGCCGGGTTTGTCCAGCAGAGCATGCTCGATGAATATGGCGTTGTATCCGCGGTCGTATTCGGCTGTTTCGGTGAATACCGCCCGGCCGAGTTCGTCGTAGATGGTCAGCGTCGCGTCGCCCGCTTGCGGTAGGTAAAAGCCGATCTGGGTTTTGTTTACCCACGGGTTCGGGACGTTTTGGTACAGTTCGAACCCGAGTCCGGTCACCGTTTGTGTGCCGCCGTTGTGGAAGCGGAAGCCGATGTCGTATTTCTCGGTCCCGTGTTCGTCGGGGTATGCCTCGGCGCGGGTAATGCGGCTGGAGACACCGAGCATTTTGCTCAGTTGGCCGGCGGCTTTGGCCCGGAACTGTATCTGAAACGCAATCTGCTTGGCATCTTTCGGCAGCTGTACCGAGGTTGTCATGGCGTGCTGGTCGGGGAAGACGGCGAAGTTCTCCTCATGCATTCCCGAGCCGGGTAGCACCCCCTCCACTTCCAGGTCGGGGAAGTTCATGGTGAACTGGTAGGCGAGCACCGGATCGGTCGCCGTGAACGTGGCCGTGAAACGCTCGCCGGCCTTGACGAAGCGGTCTTCCACATCGAACAACAGGGTTCCGGCAGCGCGGTCTTCGGTGTACAGCAGGCTGTTGGCGATGGAGTTGCTGTTGATGTCGCCGATCTTGATAGCCACAAAGTCGTCCTCCATCTGGCTGCCCTGGATGTTCCACACCGACTTGCTCTCGGGGAAAACCTCTTTCCAGGGGTTGGCCGGGTCGGGGAACTCATAGGCCTTGTCCACGAAGCGCCAACTGGTGTTGTTGGGAAAGTCCGTGTAGATGCCAAGGATCAGTTTGCGCAGTTCGACAAGGTCGAAGGTGGTGATGCTGCCGTTGCCGTTCACATCGGCGGCAATGAGCTTGTTCGGCGTCGTGAGCGGCTCGATGCCGAGGATGTGCTTGTTGATGAGCACGAGGTCGAACGTGCTCACGCCGTTGAGCGGGTCGTTGTCCTTGATCGGCGTCACCGTATAGTTCAGCGCGATGGGTACCGTTTGGTCAAATACATACTGGCCGTTGTTGTCGGTCAGTTCCTGCTTGCTGATCGGGGCCGCTCCGTTGATTGCCTGGCAATCAATGACCACATTGGCCTCTTCCAGACCGTGTCCGTGCTCGGTGAGCACGAGGCCCGCCACTGTTGCATTGGTGGAGTTGCACGCGCCGTTGCTCTGTACGTGCACGTACGTCTGGCAGAAGTCCGCGTTGCCCGCCAGGTCCATGCCCCACACTTCGACCAGTTGGAAGCCGAGTTCCGAGCAGTCGAAGGTCACACTGGTTTGGGGCGCTCCGTTGGGAAGGAAGGGGAACCCTGTGCCCTGCCCGACCTTGCGGATCCCGTGGATGATCAGGTTGGAGGGGGTGCAGTTGTCGTCGGCTTTTTCGAGGAAAAACTGCATGTTCAGGGTGAGTTTTTTGTCCACGCCCATGTTGGCGCTCAGGCCGTTGTAGCACTTGAGTGAGGGCGCTTTGCAGTCCTTGATCACAAATGGGTACTCACATATTTGTTCGTTTCCGCAACCGTCGGCCACAAACCACTTGATCTTGTGTTTTCCGTACGGCAGTTCGGGTATCACGTACGTATTGGGTTGCGCTATCGTGTTCCAGCGCATACAGGCCGTTTTGAAATTGCCGCTCGTGTGGGTCTCGATCGCAAAACGGTATTTCTGATCCAACGGCACCGGGCGGTTGTCAAATGCCCGGGCGATGCCGCCGCTGAAGTTCGGCGTGTTGGCGTTGTTGTACCGGATCACGTTTGGCTCGAGCGCGGTCGCGCTGTTTACTACCGTTTCCATGGAGCCGTTTCCGTCGAGGTCGAGGAACAGTTGGAAGCGGAAGGTCACGTTCGATTTGGAGCAGAGATCGGTGGCCGACAGGCACAGGTCTGTTGGGCCTTCGCACAGGTTGTTCGAGCCTGTCATGTTGTCGAACCAGTAGGTTTCGTTCCACAGCTGCGGGTCGTTGTCCGTGAGGTCGCACATCTCGGGCGTGCTGGTCTGGCACTGCACGACCGGCTTTTCGGTATCCGTTATTTTGATGATCTGTTTGTACTGGTAGCAGTTCACATTGGGCGACCAATACTCGCTGTAGTTTTTGGGCTGCGGATCGGAGGGGCTTAGTTTGGCCACCGTTGGCGCCCAAGGAGCCGGGGTCCCGAAAGGCGATACGATCGGCCCCGCCAGGTTGGTGGGGTGGTTGGACTGGGCATTCGGGTTGGGGTTGGGCACGTACGTACAGCCGAGGTTGGGGTTGTAACTGCACCAGTTGATGATCGTCCAGGTGCGCTCGATCTTGTAGCAGGCATCGGGCACTACGGTGAAGTATTGTTCCGTAAAGGAGACCCCGAGCATTTCACAGTTTTCGCCAAAAAACTGCGGTTCTCCGTAGGTGCCGGAACCGTTGCATGCCGAAACGACCACGTCGTCGGGGAATTTCACAAAGAAGTTCTGCTGGTATTCCACCACGATACGCTGGGTGCACGAACTGGACTGTCCGTGGCAATCGAATACGCGGAAGGTGCGCACGATGGTGCCCCGCGAGCACAGGGTGTCGAACAGCGCCCAGTTTGCCGAGGAAGTGATGGTGTCCACGCAACAGTTGTCGGCGCCGGTCGCCATGCCGTGCGACCACAGGGTGGGATCGAAGTTGTCGCAACTGATTGTCGCGTGCGCCGGCGGCAGGCAAACGGGCTTCAACTTGTCGTCCACGTACACCTGTACCTCACAATCGTTGGAATGTGCCTCCTGAAAACTCAAACTTACGGGGCCTGCAGGCAGCACTACGTCGTACACGCGCAGGATGACCAGAATGGTGTCGCCTACATCTTCGCAGCAAAACTTGACCTGGGGGTGGAACTGGGAATTGGCTTGGCAATCGTTGCCCAACACGCGCCGCGCCCGGAACGAGACCGGACTGCAGTTGTCGTACGAACCGTCGTCGAACGTCGAGGCGTTGATCAGGGCCATCCCGTCAATGCCGAGCGTGACCTGCGTGATTTCGTCGCAGGCGGCCACAGGCGGAACATTGTCCGTAATGGTCAGCAAAAACGTACAGTACGATGATGATCCGCAGGCATCTTCCGCTATGTACGCCACGATGTGCTGGCCCACCGGCAGGCAGGGCGTGAAGCCGAACACCGCGAGCGTGTCCTTGTCGTTCAGGTTGTTTCCGGGAAAATTAGTCAGTACGCCCGCAATCGTGATCTCGTCAATGGTGTCGCCCGTGACCGGGTTTCGGACAAAAATAACGGCTGAAGCGTCGGCCACCCGGCCGCAGGCATCTTCCATGATGGCATCCGGCAGGTCCACGGTGGCGCAGCAGCCGAGCGGGTCGGTGCTCACGCTCAGGTTGCCCGGGCAGGAAATAGCCGGCCCTTGCGGGTCCACTACGTTGATTACCTGTAGGTGTATCAAGGGGTTTGGCGGGCTGGACGACGAGGGGCCGCACAGGTTGAATATCTGCCAGGTTCGGATGATGGAATACACGCCGTCGCAAAACGGCGCTACCTGATCGGTCGCGGTCGCATTGATCTCGCAAAACGAGTTCGTGCCGGTGACGTAGAACGTCACGCCGTTGAACGTGTACGAAGGCGCGCCGGTCACCGCCGGGTCGGTCATGGCCATGTCGCAGTTTGCGGTGATGTCGGTCGGAAGCGTCAGTTCGTAAATGCTGATTCGTTGGAAATAAATGTATTGGGTACAGGTGGATTTGTTTCCCGAGCCGTCGGTGGCCGTCCAGGTACGCACGACATAGCCGCTCAGGTTGGTCAAGCCGTTGAACGAGCCGCCGCAGGGCACGTCCACCCAGGCATCGTTGTGGGTGAGCGTGGCTTGTGAGCAATTCTCGGTCACCTGCGGGGTTGCGGCCGCAATTCCCAGCACGTTGGTCAGATAGGCTGGTGTATAATTGTTGACCACGCACGGCACCGTAATGTTTTGGCAGGAAACAAAAACAGGAGGCAGCACATCACTGGCCAGCATGTTGGTGATGCAGAAGTTGCCGGAGCAATTGTCCTGAATGCGTATTTTGAGTGGCACGCCCACATACTGTGGCGTGATGGTGTTTCCGATATTTTGCCCCTGCAGCGTGAACAGGGTGACGGTGTACAGTTTGTCGAGCACGTCCGTCTCCAAAGCCATGTCGGGTGTGACGACCAAAAAGCAACTTGGTCCCATCGAGATAAAAATCGTGTCGTTGCAGGCCAAGGCCCCGGGACTTCCGTAGGTCAGTTGCATTTGATCGGATACAGCCGGGCAAGGCCCGGCCGGGTCGTTCGTGGTCAGGGTCAAGGTGATGACGCCCGTGAAATTGGCAGGTGGCGCGTAGGTGGCGTTCAATGTCTGGGGAGTGGGCAAAAAGGTGCCACCCACGACGGAGGCCGTCCAGACGGCACTCGATGCCGAACCGCCAATGGTGCCGTTCAGTTGGTATTGGGTGCCCTTGCAAAGGGTATCGTTTACACCGGCATCTACGGTGGCCGGCGGACTGATTTGTACGGTCACACTGGCTGTTCCGGTCATACCGGTGTCGTCGGTGACGGTCACGGTGTATGTCCCGGCATGCGCCAGAATGGTGTTGGGCCGCGAGGGATTTTGGTCGCTGGAAGAAAACCCGCTGGGGCCGCTCCAGGAAAATGCAAATGGGGCCGTGCCCACCGTGACGGTGGCCGACAAGTTCAGCGTGGAGCCGGCGCACAAGGGGCCGTTCGAGCCGGCAGTCACCGTGACTGCTGTCGGCGCTAGCGCCGTCGCAACATGCACAGGGTCGGGGGTGCCCAAAAAAGGCCGGGAATAAGCCTGTGCAGCAAAGAGCAGGCAGATCGGGAGCGCTAACCAGGCAAGGCTGCGCAAACCAGGCAAGAAAAGGGATGTGAGAGTTCGCATGATAACAAATTTGAGAGTGTGGATTAGGAAATGATCGTTGAAATATTGAATTGTTTGTTAGACAATTGTTTGATTGTTAGAATATTGAAAGAAATGTCCCGCTCGTGGGGGTTGGAGGAAGCGGCACCATATCAGGTACCGGGCTTCCCCTCCCCCCCATTCGCGAACACTCGGGAAAATCGCCCGAGCCACTTTTGGCCCGGTCGTCATGAATATTTTGTAGTGATGAGCGATGAGTGATGAGCGATGAATATTTCTCACGTAATCAGAGAATTACTCGTGCTTGGTCAATCATTTGTGGGCATCACCATATATTTTTCAGCGGGCATCCAGCCTGCTTCACTGTCTCAGTTTTGTTTCGGACACCGTACACATCAGAAGCAGGTTGATGGCCAGCCCGACTGTTGCACCGACGGATTGGTTTCTCGTTGTGCTTTGCGTGGCACTCCGACGCCGCCAGAGCGGTTACCGGTGTGTCCGCCAGAATCACGTTGGCCGCACGCCGATTCGACGATCGTTTTCGCCGGATCGGCGCATCCACGGGAGGGTATTGCCGTAGGCTTACCTCCGATTGGATGTGCGCGGCAATGCCATGAGATCCTTTCGGCTCGGCCTGGCGCGTTTGCTCCAGGCAATGCCGGGTACAGACCGGTGCAGCGCATAAGCGCCGCCGGTGCCGACCATGAACCGACTTCAAGGCATCGTGTGGAATGGTTGCCGGATGAAGTGGCACGGGAGTGTATTGCCCCATGCCTGTGCCGGCAAACAAATTCGTCTTGTCAAGTTTGTACTACTGCGCAGCTGTACTTGTCCGGCAAGTGGTACCGACCGGTGATGTTCCGGCGAAGGCACACGATTGCCAACCATTCAAAATGCAGCAGTAGAATATTCCCGAGTATTAAAAAAAGTAGTGTTTTGGTGTTTTGGCCGTTTTGGTAGTTATAGTGAAACATACTCATCAATCATCACTCATCGCTCATCACTATCAAAATTCCACGATGAGGCGCTCGCCCACTTCCCAGACCTGATAAATGCCCGGGCGGATAGTGCGCTGTTCGATCGTCGTGGCACGCAACAAGCTGTACGGAACCAAACAAGGTTCGAAGACCTGAAAGAGCAGCCAGCGGAAATGCCGCCGCATATAGCGGCCCTCCATGGATGCCTTTTCGAACTCGAACCGCATCTTGCCTTCTTCCGTGACGCTGACCCATGCCGCTACCCGAGGGCATTTCATGTCCAGGTTTTCCCCGGAGGCCATGACCCGGCAAATGCCGACTCCGCTACAGTTGGAACTGGGCGAACCCAATACCACATCGGTGCGAATTTTCTGGCCGGAATAGGCGCGTTGGGGTCGGGCCGTCGTTGTACTTGGTGTTGTCCTCATCGTATGCATATTGATTGCGTGTTTTGATTGTGCTTGACTGTTGTTCCGTTTTGATGATACAAAAGTAGGGCGGGCACCAACCCTAGACCGGACAAGACAGCTCATTTCAAAATCTAAAAAAAAGAAAATATTAGTGCGTTATTAAAGATCAAACAATTGATTTTTAATGATTTAATTGAAAAGGATTTTTTTGAAAAAACATACTGTCAATTGCATACGAGGTTTCTTTTTTTGACAAAAAAAACCGGCGATACAGGCAAAAAAAATCCGCATGACCGGGCGGGAATCGCCTGATCATGCGGATTGTCTTCTGTTGGAAGACTTGCGGGAGCCTACCCGCGCTTGCGCGCCTTCGGTTTGTAAATGGTGTTGTCCAACGAATCGAGGGCCATTTGCCAGAGGTCTTCGTAGGGGATCAATTCGATGTCGTGCGACTGGCCGGCAAAGTCCAGAGGGATTTTTTTCAGCATCTTGACAAACTTGTCGGCATGTCGGATGACGGCCATTCGGTGGAAACCTACGTCGGGCATTTCCAGCAGCATCTTGATGAAACAGTTGCTGCGGTAGTTGTCGTCCTTTTTCAGATATCGGGACGAGTATTTCTGGATGGCCGCCATGCGGTCAATGACCTCGTCGTGCTCCTTGGTGAGGATGAGGTAGAGGATCTGGAAGATCAGGATCGGGATGTTCATGCCGCGCCGGTCCCGGGAGTAGATGGGCACGTCGTTGAGAAAGCGCATGATCCGGATACGGCTGATGACCGTTTCCGGGTCGTCGGGCTGAATGCGCCCCACCTGAATGAGGTAATACAGGTATGCCTCGAAAATTTTCCAGATTTGTTTTATCCCGTCGGGCAGCCCGTTGAAACGGCGGTGTTTTACCGTGGCCTTATAGATGTGGTACGCGGCCTGGTACTCGCAGGCGTGGAAGGAGAGCAGCAGAAGCAGTTCCTGGTATTTGAACCAGTTGAAAGAGCCTTGCTCCAGGAGTTTGAAGCCCCGGTCGGCGGCTTTTCGTCCGCGCACATAGTCGCGCAACTGCACATAGCACACCATTTCCTGGTACAGGAAGGCTTGTAGCGGCACGTTGGCGACGTAGTCCTTGGCATCGAAAAAGCGAATCGCCTTGTCGCAGATTTCGGTGGTGCTCTTGTAGTCGTTGACGCTGGTGTAAATGATGATCTCGATGAGCCTGCTGGTGAAGTGCAGGCGATAGGAATCGTACTTGTCGAGCGCATCCTCCAATTGGTTGAAGTAGCTGCGTGCCACCTGCGGCACCTCGCGTTTGGTGGATTTGTCGTTGACGAATCGGATGACCAGGTCGGTGTAGAGTTCTTCGGCGAGATTTTCGTACCGGAACATTTCTTCGAGGTGGTGTACCTGCTTGCCGATCTGTTGGTACTTTTTGACGTTGCCCTCGATGGAACCGTAATACAGGCGCATGGAGCGCGCCATGTCGAGCGCCAGGTCGGTGAAATCGTACCGGAGTGCGGTGCGCAGCACCTCGTCGGCCAGTTCCAGAATGGTGAGGTGCGCGTTTTTGCCGAGCAGGAGTTTGATGGCCCCCCATTTTTTGTAACACTCGAAATAGGCTTTTTGCCGGGGGTTGTAGTGCGGCAGGTTGGGGTCAATGACCAGCAGCATCTGCACCAAGTAGTCGCGCAGCGATTTTTTGATGCGCAGGTACGACACATTGCGCGGTTCGCCCGGATAAAGGGCGGCCATGGCCTGTTCGTCTGTTTCGACTTTGCCCTCGGCCACCAGATCATAGAGCCGCATGGAGAGCGGCCCGGGCTGCAAGGCTTTTACCGTGAGCAGCGAGGCTGCCCGCAGTTTTTGTTTGGTGACAATCGAGACAAGTTCGCGGAGTGCGTGCATACCAGGCGCCGGTTGGGAGGCGGTGAGGACAATTCGGATTAGTGGAACAAACCTACGGGTTTCTTCAAAATCCGCTCCGGGTGATTTGTTCGATGCGAAGCATGCGCAAACAGCTTGCCAACTATCCCATCGAAGGTATTTTTCCCGAAAGAATTGCCTCCCTTAGCTTGGTGTGCATGGGCGGCCCAAAGGCTCCAAGGCCCCGGGTCAGGTATTATACGCCGGTTATATCAATGATGATCACGTCGCTGTGCGGGTTGTTGTTTTGGTCTTGAGCGAGCAGGTTGGAGTTGACGAGCGGAGTGTTGAATTGATTTGCCATGATGACTTCGTTGTTGATTGTTTACGAAGTCAAAAGTCAGGGCATCTCACCCCCTAATGAGGGACAACTACACAGGCTCAATCGCGTGATTAATTCACCTCTTTTGGTGTAATATTTTTTTTAAAATACTGAAAAACAATTTTTTAAGTTTTTCAAATTTTAAAACCTCACGTCGTTTCAATACAAGTTTTCAAAACGGTTTTTTAGAGATTCCTATGCTGTTTTGTCGGAGCGGCGCTTGCTGACGCGTTGCTGAGGCAGACTGTCGAGGATCATTTCCCACAGGTCTTCGTACGGGATGATTTCGATTTCGTGCGGCTGGTTGGCGATCTCCAGAGGCATCTGGCGGAGCTGTGTCAGATAGGGTTCTGCTTTGCGTGCAGCGCCTTCCCGGTGGAACGCCGCTTCGGGTATTTGCACCAGCATTTTCAGAAAACAATTGCTGCGGAAATGCTCGTCTTTTTTCAGGTAGCGGGTGGTGTATTTTTCCACGGCTTCCACGCGGTCGAGGGAAGTGTCGTAGCGTTTTTCCACGATGTCGTACAAAATTTGGGCGACGAGCACCGGGATGTTCATGCCGCGCCGATCCTTGGAGAACACCGGTATCTCGTTGAGGAACCGGGACATTTTGAACTTTGGAGACGGCGCCCTGTCGGCCCGGCGAATACGCGCCAGCAGGTTCGTGTACGCCTCGTAGATTTTCCACATCTCGCGGATCTGGTCGGGCTGCTGCGCGAGACCGGGATGCCGGGAGCTCAGCTCGCACGCATCAAAGGCGTCGTCGTAGTGCTGGGTATGCAGGGCGAGCAGGAAGTAGAGTTCCTGCACCTTGAACCAGTTGAACGTGCCGGGTTCGTATATGTCGGCATTTTGCCGGATGATCGCCTGGCCGCGTCCGAAGTCGCGCAACTGGACACAGCACACCACCAACTGATAATAAAACACCTGCAAGGGCAGATGGCTTTCGTACGGTTTTTGGCGGAAAAAGTCCAGTGCCTGCTCGCACAGGTCGGCCATGGTAAGGTAGTCGTTTCGTCCGCTATAGATCATCAGTTGGAGCAGCCTGCCGCTGAGGTGCAGCCGGAACGACGCGCACTCGGCCATGTACGGTTCGATGCGCTTGTAGCACGCCTCTGCCTGTTTGGCGATGTCCTTTTGCGGCGCCCGGCTTCCGGCGTACCCGCTGATGAGGTCCGTGTACAGTTCTTCGGCCTCGTTTTCCATCGTCCAGATGGCCAAGTATTGCCGGTACAGGTTTCGGAAGTGTTCGTATTTGTTGACATCGCCCACGATGGTGCCATAGTGCAGCCGAAGGTGGTGGGCAGCGTTCATGCTGAGTTCCGTAAACTCGAAGTGCTGCGTGTGGCGCAGCATGAGTTCCAGTTGTTCGATGCCTGTGGTCTTGATTTTTTTGGACAGCAGGGTCATGGCCGTCGCCCAGCGCTTGTTGCACTCGTAGTGTGCCCGTTGGCGATCGGTGTAGCCCGGCTCCTGGAAATCGAGCAAAAAAACCACTTCGAGCAACCGTTCCTTGAGTTTGTTCTTCAAACTCCGAAGTTTGGTCAAGGCCGTAGGCGAGCCGTACAGCATGTTGGCCGCCTCTTCCTCGGTCGCCGCTTTTTGTTGGTGCACAATATCGAACAGCTGCGCCATTTTGGAGCCAGGCTGCAGCACGATGTCCCAAAGTGCATTTGTGGTGAGTTTTCCCCAATGGAGGGAATGCACCAATTCTGTCAGATCACGCATAGATGAATCATTTTTTGGATGAGGTGTCCAAGGCATGATGAGCATACCGACCGGGCAAGCAAGCGCGAAATCCTTGTGTGCATACGCAAGGTCGCACTACTTGGCAGGGGCAACCCAAAGCATGGCCATGTTTAGTAGGCCCATTGGGGCAGACTCAACCCGATGTGTGTGCGTGAGACAGAATTGGAAAAATTGGAAAGACCAGTCGAGAGGTGTACGAGACTTTTCATAGGCGACACTGTTTGAGAGTGAACCAGAGATTATGGATGAAAAGAGGATTAAATGCAAGGCAACATGTATCGGCCCATCCACACAGGAAACAGTGTGCCGTCGGGCATAAAAAAACAGCCCACGCGACGTGCGGTGGGAAATATTCAAAAAAATGCTGTACGAACAGATCGGGAAGGGACGGGAACCGAAGGGAGCTTGTAATTTTTACGGCGCTCAACAAAAACAAAGTTAATCAAAAAGGCGGCCGAAAACCTTTGCAAGGCTCTCTTTTACAATGGATTAAAAAGTTATTGAAATAAGTAATTAGACAATAACCGGTAGCAAATGTATGATTTATTTTCAACTTGTAACATCGAGCGAAAATTTTCCTGCTTCGCCTAAATTATTCGATTCTCTACCTTTGCCAATCCGCTTCCATCGGGCACCACCGGTTGATCTGTTGGACACCCCGTAGCCACTACGATTCGAACGCCTACGAGCATGAAACACACTGTACAAATCCTTCTTGCAATCTTCTGCTGCACGACCACGCTGATCGCCCAAACCCCGGCCCCTCGCATTACCGGCAACTTGCAGACCAACGCCAATTTTTTTATCGCCAGTCCCAAGTTCGGAACTCCCAGTACTCCTCAATACAACAACCAGAAGTTCGGCACGGAGAGCTGGCTGGCGCTGAGCTATTCCAACTGGGGTTTCGATATGGGGCTGCGTTTCGACATGTTCAACAACTCCAACCTGCTCAACCCCACCGGGTCGTTCACCGGCGAAGGCATCGGGCGCTGGTATATCCACAAGGAGATCAACAAGTTCGACCTGGCAGGCGGCTACCTGTACGACCAGATCGGGTCTGGGATCATCTTTCGCGCGTATGAAGAACGCACGCTAATGATTGACAATGCCCTGTTCGGCGTGAAAGTCGGGTATCAGTTCAATGATGACTGGAAAATCAAAGCGTTCACTGGACGGCAAAAACGTCAGTTCGACACCTACGGATCGGTCATTCGTGGCGCTTCCATCGAAGGTTTCATCCAGCCGGACACGGCCAAAAACTTCACCTTGGCGCCCGGGTTCGGCACCGTGGCGCGTACGCTCGACAAAGAAACCGTTGAACGTGCCAGAAACGAGATGAGCCGCTACCAACGCTTCGACAGCATCCAGTACAACTCCTACGCGTTCACGCTGTTCAATACGCTCAACGCCGGCAACTTTACCTGGTTTTTCGAAGGCGCGTACAAAACCAAGGATGTCATATTCGATGAGTTCGATCGGGTCATCACACGCGACACCAATTTCCTGCCCGACGGCTCCGTCGGCAGCATCGAATTCGACACGATAAACGGCATCCTCGTGAACACCGACGGCTACATGGCCTACACCAGCATGACCTACGCCTCCGAGGGCTTCGGCATCACGCTGGAGGGCAAGTACACCAAAAACTTCCGCTTCCGCACCGACCCCTATCAGATCGGCGTGCAGGGACAGATGAACTTCCTGCCGCCCATGGCCCGCCAGAACACGTTCCGGCTGCCAGCGCGCTTTTCGCCCAACACACAGGAGATCGGCGAACAGGGCTTTCAATTGGACGCCCGCTACAGCCTGAGCAAAAAAATATCGGTCGGCCTGAACGTGTCCGACATCTACCTGCTCGACGGCAAAAGCCTGTACCGGGAAATCGCGCCCGAGTTTACCTTCAAACAGGAGCGCAAATGGCAACTGCTCCTCGGCCTACAGTTTCTGAAATACAACATTGTCACATATCAGTTCAAAGACGACCCGGAGGACCGCAATGATGCCCTTCCTTGGGTGGGCACGGGCCAACAAGGCTATGTGGACGCGTTTTCGCCCTACGCCGAATGGCTGTACAAATTCACACCCCGAAACTCCCTGCGCGTGGAAGCCCAGTACCTGCTCACCGACGACGAGTTCGGCTCCTGGGCGTTCCTGCTCGCCGAACTGGGATTGGCTCCGCACTGGCTGATCTATGTGTCGGACATGTACAAGGTGCCGAATAGTGCCGATGCGGGCATTTCCAATCCAGATAAAATCAAATACGACAACCTACACTACCTCACTGCTGGAATCGTGTACACCCATCGAGCCAATCGCTTTTCCTTTTCTTTTGTCAATCAGGTAGAGGGCATCAACTGCGCTGGCGGTATTTGCCGTTATGAACCACCGTTCCACGGCGTGCGCCTTCAACTGAGTTCATCATTCTAAAAAATTGCCGAACATGAAAAAGATCGTTTATGTCATTTTTTTTGCCGCACTTTTTGCGGGATGCGAAGAGAAATGGGTTGTGATAACCCCAACGACCAAGTCGGGCGGAAACGACCCCAGTGAACAAAAACGCGTCGTTCTGGCCGAAGAGCTCACCGGCGTGCGCTGCCCCAACTGCCCCGAAGGCACGGACGCGCTCGTGGCCCTCGACAAACAATACGGCGAACAACTGGTCGTCGTGTCCATCCATGCCGCCCTTGGCTACGACCAGCCCTACAACAACAGCCTCTACGACTTCCGCACCGGCAAAGGCACTCAATTGGCCAACTACATCGGTTCCGCTATTTTTTTTCCAACTGCTACCATCAACCGCCGCATCGTGCCTCCCGAAACCGAGCCGTACCTGCCGCGCCAACAATGGGCCGGCATCATCGCCGAAGAACTCGCCAAACCGCTCACGGTCGGCATTGATCTGAAAACCGCCTACGATGCCAACTCCCGCAAACTCGATATCAGCGCCGACATCACACCGGTCGAAGACCTACTCGGCGACTATCGGCTCACGGTCATGATCACCCAGGACAGTATCGTGGACGTTCAAAAAGTGGAACTCGTGACCGTGGTCAACTACCTGCACCGCCACATCCTGCGCAACATCGTCACCCAAGCCACCGGCGATATTATTTCAGAACCGCTCGTGGCGGACGGAACGATCACAAAAACATTTACACTCAACCTGCCCGTCACTTGGGAAGCCAAACACTGCAGCGTCGTCGCCTTCATCCACCGCGGCGGCGACCCCAACAAGGAGGTATTACAGGCTGCTGAAAAACACGTTATCGAGTAACCCACCTTGTCATTCCGAAGGAATCCGTCCACCCTACGGTATCTCGTTCCTGTAGAGGCCCCACCGTAGATCGGACTGATTCCTACGGAATGACAAAGGGGCGTGTCCATGAAAAAAACTCATCGCTCATCACTCATCACTCATCGCTAAAGAAATGTTTCATCTGACGGAAGAACACGAGGCCGTGCGCGAGGCGGCGCGGCAATTTGCCCAAAACGACCTGAAACCCGGCGTCATCGAACGCGACAGCAAAATGCAGTACCCCCGCGAGCAAGTCCGGAAGATGGCCGAACTCGGGTTCCTCGGCATGATGACCGCCCCCGAATACGGCGGCGGCGGCATGGACACCCTCGCGTACGTCATCGCCATGGAAGAGATCAGCAAGGTGGACAGCTCCTGCTCGGTCATCATGTCGGTCAACAACTCGCTCGTGTGCTGGGGCATCGAAAAATACGGCACTGAGGAGCAAAAGCAAAAATACCTGCCCAAACTCGCGTCCGGCGAATGGATCGGCTCGTTCTGCCTGTCCGAACCCGAGGCCGGCTCCGATGCCACCAGCCAGCGCACCACCGCCGTGGATATGGGCGACCACTACCTGCTCAACGGCACCAAAAACTGGATCACCAACGGCGGCACCTCCAGCGTGCACCTCGTCATCGCGCAAACCTACCCGGAGAAAAAACACCGCGGCATCAACGCGTTCATCGTCGAAACCTCCTGGCCCGGCGTGACCATCGGCGCCAAGGAGGACAAACTCGGCATCCGTGCCTCCGACACCCACACCATTATGTACAGCGACGTGAAGGTGCCCAAGGAAAACCGCATCGGCGACGACGGCTTCGGCTTCAAGTTTGCCATGAACACCCTCAACGGCGGCCGCATCGGCATCGCCGCGCAGGCGCTCGGCATCGCCGCTGGCGCGTACGAACTGGCCGTGGACTACGCCAAACAACGCGAAGCCTTCGGCAAACCCATCAGCCAGCACCAGGCCATCGCGTTCAAAATAGCCGACATGGCCACCGACATCGAGGCTGCCCGCCTGCTCGTGTACCGCGCCGCCACCATGAAAGACCAGGGGCTGGACTTCGCCCAGGCTGCCGCCATGGCCAAGGTCTTCGCCTCCGAAACAGCCATGCGCCACTCCGTGGAAGCCGTGCAAATCCACGGCGGATACGGCTATGTGAAGGAATACCACGTGGAGCGACTCATGCGCGATGCCAAGATCACGCAGATTTACGAGGGCACCTCGGAGGTGCAGCGGATCGTGATTTCGAGGAATGTGCTGAACGGGGAACTTTACGTACCGTGGGGGTGAGCAGATTTTGGGTGAAAAAACAACCTTTTTGATGAAGAGTTTTCTGGTACTATTCCTGGCGGCCCTCGCCTTGGCAGCTTGTGAGCAGGTGGCCAAACGCGCCGACATGCTGTACACTCCCGACGATACAGCGGTGGAGGTCGCCCGCGACGTGGAAATCCTGTACTCCGACAGCGCGGTGGTACGGGTGCGGGTAACCGGCCCCACGTTGCACAACCACACCGAGCGCGAAGACGCACGCCAGGAGTTTCCCGACGGGATAAAAATAGAGTTCCTGACCCCGACCCTGTCGGTGCGCAGCACGCTCACGGCCAAGTTCGCCGAGCGCCGGCAGGACAAGGGACTCGTCGTCGCGCGCGACAGCGTGGTGCTCACCACCATCGAACAGGAAAAATTGGAAACGGAGGAACTCATCTGGGACGAAGTGGCCCAAAAAATTCGCACGGACAAGTTCGTGAAAGTGACCAAGCCCGGCGAGGTGATCTACGGCTTCGGGCTGGAAGCCAACCAAGATTTTTCTTTTTGGAAAATAACGGTGCCCAAGGGCACGATCAAGGCAGAGCAGTTAGACAAGGCGGTGGAGTAGTTTATGGTTTCGGCTGAATGAAGTCCCACAAATTTCCATACAGGTCTTCGAAAACAGTGACGGTTCCGAACGGTTCTTCCGCCGGTTCCCGCATAAAACGCACACCATGCTCGCGCATCCGGTGGTAGTCGCGCCAGAAATCGTCGGTGTGCAGGAAAAGGAAGACCCGGCCCCCGGTCTGGTTGCCTACTCGGCTCATTTGTTCCTCGTTGGCGGCCTTGGCCAACAGCAGGCGGCACTGCCCGCTACCCGGCGGCGCCAGCACTACCCAGCGCTTGACGGCGCTCATGGCGGTGTCTTCCAGCAGCTGAAAGTTCAGTTTTTCGGTGTAAAACCGGATGGCCTCGTCGTAGTCGCGCACGACGAGTGCGATTTGGGCGATGTGCTGTGTCATGGTCATAAACGGTTGAATTTGTCATTCCTTCGGAATGACAAAGAGCGGCTACACCTCCTGTCGTAAAACCTCCAGCGGCGGCTTGCGCACCACCTCCCGGCTGTTCAGCAGGCCGATGGCGACCGTGACGGCGGTGATCCCGACAAAAGTCAGCAGCAGCGGCCACCAATCGGGCTCGAACGGAATTTTGAACACAAAGCGAGACAATGCCCACGCACCCGCCACCGACAAACCTACCCCGGCCAGACACGCCAGCCCGCCCAGCAGCAGGTACTCCAGTGCCACGATGCGCAAAATAACCCGGCGGCTGGCGCCCAGCGTGCGCAACAGCACACTCTCCCGGATGCGCGCAAACTTGCCCTGGTAGATCGAACTGATCAGCACCAGCAGCCCGGTCAGGATGCTGAACATGGCCATGAACCGGATCACGAACGATACTTTGCCCAGCACCTCGTCCACCGATTTCAGGATTTGCGTCAGGTCTATTGCCGACACGTTCGGGTAACGGCGCACCATTTCGGACTGAAATATGGCCGATTGCTCGGCGCTGTTCACCCGCGATACCACCACATGGAATTGCGGCGCCGCCTCCAGCACCCCTGTTGGGAACACCACCATGAAGTTGGTCTGTATGCGGGTGAAATCCACTTTTCGGATGCTGCCCACCTCGGCTTCGAGCAGCGCGCCCTGCACGTTGAACACGATTTTGGAGCCCACCTTGGCCTTCATGCCGCGTTGCAGGTTGTCGGAAATGGACACCCGGATCGGCTCGCCGGGCCGGTGCACGCCGGTCCATTCGCCTTCGAGAATTTCCTCGGTGTCAATGAGCGAATCGCGGAACGTCACCCGGTATTCCCGGTCCCACACCCAGCGGGAGATGCGTTTTTCGCGGTCCTCGTCGTCCCGGGAGTTTTCCTCCGCCTCCGGTTTTTCCTCCTCCACAGGTTTTCGTTTTCCGTCAATTTCCTCCACACGCACGGCCACGATGGGCACCTGTTGCATGACCGGCATCCCGTGGGCGGCCACCATGGCGGCCACGCTGTCCTTTTGCTCGGTCTGGATGTCGAACAGGATCATGTTGGGTTGGTTGCCGCTGCCGGAAAACTCCACCTGGCGCAGCAGCAGGTTCTGGGTCAGGAACAAGGTGGACAGCAGCATCACGCCCAGCCCGATGGTGACCACCAGCAGCACCGTCTGGTTCTCTGGGCGGAACAGGTTGGCGATGCCCTGCCGCCACACGTACGACCATTTTTTTGGGAAAAATTTGCGCAGCAAAAACGTCAACAAACGGGCCGCGCCCCACAGCACCGCGAACGCCGCCGAAATGCCGCCGATGAACCAGAGCGTTTCCTGCCACTGGCCGATAAGCCAGCGGGTGAACCCCAGCAGCGCCGCCGCGATGAGTGCGTACACGCCCCAACGCAGCCAGCGGTCGGTGGTCTGCTGCTCGCCGAACGAAGCCCGCAGCGTGCGCAGCGGCGAGGTGCGCAAAATGCCCGCCAACGGCAACAGCGCAAACAACACCGCCACCGACACCCCCAACAACACGCCCTGCAACGCCGAAATGGCCGAGAAATCCGTGCTCGCCGACTCGATGGGCAACAGGTCTTTGGTCACCCAGGGCAGCGCGATCTGGATGAGCGCCCCCAGCGCTGCGCCGACCAGCGCGCCCACCAGTCCGATGCCCGCCACCTGCACGAGATAGACGTAAAACGCCTTGCGCCCGCTGGCGCCGAGGCAGCGCAGGATGGCCACCGTGGGCAGTTTGTCTTTGATGTAAATGTGTACCGCACCGGCCACGCCGATGCAGCCGAGCAGCAGGGCCACAAAACCCACGAGGTTGAGAAACGTGGAAAAATTGCCGAACGCCCGCCCGATGCTCTGCTTGTTGGTTTCGACGGTTTCCCAGTCGAGACTGGCTTTTTCGAGCGGCTGTTCGATGCGGGCCACCAGCGAATCGAGCGCCGCCGGATCGGGGATTTTGAAATAATACTGGTACCACACGCGGCTGCCTTTTTGCACTAATCCGGTCGAATCGAGCCATTCGAAAGGGATGAACGCCACCGGGGCAATGGTCGAGCCGATGCCCGCGCGTCCGGGCCGGGAAAGCAGGTCGCCCTCGATGGCGAACGCCTGCGTGCCGATGTGTACCGAGTCGCCGGGCTGCACGCCGAACTGGAGCATCAGCCCGTGCTCCACCAGCGCTCGTTTGCCGCCGTTGTGATAACTCTGCCAGGAATTTTGCGGCACGCTTTTCCATTTTCCAAAAAACGGGTAGCCGGGATCGGCGGCGCGCACATTGGTCAGGCGGGTGCCGTCGCTTTTGGGAAAATAGGCCATGCTGAGCAGGTTGTACACCCGCGCCCGTTGGACGCCCGGCGTGGCCATGACCTCGGCCATGAGCGAATCGGGCATGGGCGTGTTGCCCTGCACGAGCAGGTCGGCGCCGAGCAGGGATTTAGCCTCCCGGTCAATGTCGGCAGTCAGGTTGACGCTGAACGAGCGCACGGCGGTGAGCGCGGCGATGCCGGCCACGATGGCGGACATGAACAACAATAGGCGCGCACGGTTGCGGCGGCTGTCGCGCCAGGCCATTTTCAGGATAAACGACACTTTCTTTTAGCGATGAGTGATGAGTGATGAACGATGAGCGGGGGTGTCCCCACATCAGTCAGGTGCTGAAACAGCGAAGGTGGAAAGGCGTTGCGCGGTTTGAGGTTTTTTTCGACAGCCAGCCTGTTTCATGTGTCAGGCAGACAGCAAACTTTGGCCACTCCAACCAATCGAACCAATCGAATCAATCCACCCGGTTCCAGCAGTCCAGATAAATTCGCCAATCCCCCGGTGCCACTTCTTTCCACAAGATGACGTATTTGCCTTTCCAGGCCGACTCCTTGCCATCGGCCCCAACCGAGCGGCCCTCGTACATGCCCCAGTCGTAGGCCTCCGAGCCGAGGATTTTGATCTCGGAAGGCGTGATCTTGTGGTAAAGAATTTTGGAGGATGCCGCCCAGTAGTCGCGGATGGTCGCTTGGCCGTCAAGGATGTTTTTTCCAGGCGGGAAAATTTTCGCGTCGTCGGTGTACGCCCGGGCAATGGCGTCCCAGTCGCCGGCCATCAGGTTTTTCGAGAACGCCGCGATGGCCTCTCGGAGAGGGTCTTCGGACGACTTGGGCGCGTTCGCGAACGCAGCCGTCAGCCGGGTCTTTTCCCAATCCACGGTAAAAACACCGCCCTCGGTTGTCGGTAAAATCGAAATGGTCAGTTGCTCCATATACTCCGGGAGTGGTTCGACACGCATGGGTACGCGCAACACATCCGCCGAGGGGTCGTACTCGGTGCCCCAGATGCCGGTTTTGCGGTTCACGAGCAGCGTCCAGCCCTGTTCGGTGGGCAGCGCAAAAAGCGTGTACTTGCCCGCTTCCAGCGTTTGATCGCCGAACCGGACAGGCTGGGCGAGGGCAATCTCGGTAGCGTTGTTGGCGCCGAGCCGCCAAAACCGGCCCACCGGCACGATGCCGCCAAACACCTTGCGTCCGCGGGCGGAGGGTCGCCAGTAGTTGACGCTGATGGTTTGCCCGCTCTGGGCATACCGCGCGGTATCGCGTACCGATACGGCTAATTTGGCGCCGTCGCGGAGTTGTTTTTGGACAAAATGTTTTTTCAGGGCTTCAAAATCGGCATTTCGGTACACCTGCCCCGTGAAGTTGAGCGACGAACCCAACGCATCCACCGAAAGCAGGCAGTTGTTCCTGTCGAGCGTAAGGGTGATCGGCCCCATGAAACTGCTGCGGGTGCGCACGGTGTTCTTGCCGGTTCGGGTGATCATGAAATCACGAGCACCCAGGGGCGTCACATGCCGGTACACCACCGAATCGCCCGTTCGGCGCGGCGCCCGGAACCCGTACACCGGGAACAGTTGAAAACTGGCCGCGTCGCCGTTGTTGGTCAGGATGCAGCGCCCGGCGAAGTTCCGGAACGTGGCCCTCCCCTCCCGGATGGTTTGAACAATGGTCGAATCGGCGGTGGTGCTGAGCATGGTTTCCTGAGCGGGCTGCCAGGCGCCGGCGCTGTCCAACACCGCAACGGTGGACACCACGCTTTTCAGCGTGCCGTCGGGGTAAAACGCGCCACGCCCCTCGGTGTACCGCAACCCGGAGGCCATGGACAAAATCTGGGAGAAAAAACTGTCGCCCCGGATGTCGAACCGATGCACAAAAGTCGTGTCCGTGCCGAGGGCAATGACGAGCACGCCCGCGTCGCGGAAAGCCGTGGTTTTCTGAGAATAAAGGCTGGAGCTCAAGACCCCAAGGAAAAGGCACACCAGAACGGAAGTTGTTTTTGTTTGCATGGCTTTGATTTTTTGATCCGGTGTGGGATGGAACACGGATCACACGAAAGAGACACGGATAAAAATGGATTCATGGCGGTGGTGGGTACCGGTAGGGTACGGCCGCTTCACCAATCCCCGGCATACGCCAGTGGCTGGCCGCCGAGGCTTTTCAGCCGCTCGTATTTCAGCCGCACGATCTGCCGCAGGTGCAGGTGGTCGTGCGCCAGCCAGTTGGCCAACAGCATTTTGGCGCACATGGCGCCGAGTTTGGGATGTTGGTACGCATTGTCCCACACCGGCTCCGTCAGCGGAGGCAGTTCCTGCAGCCACAGCGCCGATTTTTTGCGCTCGCGGACAAACTGGTTCAGCATCTCCTCGAAATTCTGCGCCAGGTATTTCCGCTCCGTCACCCAGCCCGGCGGGTCAATGGGCGGCATGGGCTGGTCGGGGGATTCGAGTACGTGGCGGACGCGGGCGCGGAAGTCCTCGCGCTCCTCGTCGCACAGATGGCAAACGATTTCGAGCAGACACCATTTGCCGGGCGCAGGCCGCCAGAGGTACTCCTCGTCAGAGGCGCCCGAGAGCAGCGCGACAAAGGCAATGGTATTTTGGGAAAATTGCTGGAGGTAAGTGTTCAGATTCATAATCAGGTTTTACAAGTCGTTTACATCGTTTTACAGGCTTCTTCAAGCGCCGGATGCAGCAGCCGGTACCTTTGCCGCATCATTTTTTTCAAATACGCACACATGAAAAAGTCCAGACTGCTCCTTTGCACGTTGCTTTACAGCATCCTTTCCTTCACCGGTTTTTCCCAGGAGGCGTTTTCCAGTTGCGCCGCTGCATTTTTGAACAATAAACTGGTGGTGAACGAGTACACGCCCTCCGGCAAATGCGCCCTTCCGGACACCGCCACCGGCGAACTGACCGTGTGCACGGCCAACCTGTCGCCCGAAAGCAGTATTCCGGTGGAAAAAACCAAGTTCAAGATCGCCCTGCGCGACAAAAGTACCGGAACCCTGACCATGTTTTCCAACGAAACCTACAAACAGGTGGATATCCGCAAGGTGCTGGCCCGCTGCAAAAAAGGCGACCACATCGTGCTGATCACTACCGACACCGAATACGCGCTACCGCACAACGAGATTCTGGTTTTTTAACACAGTACAACTGTGTTAAAATAATCTCCAGAAGTCTCCGTGTTCAAAGACACTCCAGAAGGTACATTTGCACAAATGTTCCACCACCTCCCGTATCGAAAAATAGTCCTGACGGGCGCGCTGCTCCTGCTTGGCCTTGCGCTCATGCAATTCCTGCAAAGCCCGCAAAAGCCGCCCTCGGAGAAAATCAACCTCGCCCTGCGCCGGACGGCCCACCACCTGTTGGCGGCAGCGGGCGACAGAACTTCGCGCATACCGCCGGTGCAGCAAGTGGAAACCGGCACTTGGATCATACGGCTGGAACACGCGTTCGATTACAACCGGCTGCCGTCCCTTTTGCAGGAATCGTTCGACCGGCACGGCATTCATCAACCCTACGACGTGGCGGTGCTGCGCTGCCTCGACGACGAACTGCAATTAGGCTACAATGCTCAGGACTATGCCCGCGACACCACAGTGCCCTGCGGCGGGCGCGACATGAATGCCGAGTGCTACAATTTGCAGGTCACGTTTGCCGATGCCATACCACGGTTCGGGTTGCTATGGACGCTCTTGCTGGGCGGATTGACCCTCGCCGGAGCGCTGTTTTTTTTGAAAAAACGCCGGACGGCGCCTGTTGCGGCCGCTCCTGTCGAAACTACGGGACTGGCTTTCGGCAACTCACTCCTCGACGTGGCCAACCAGGTGCTGGTCTGTGGCGCCGTGCGGCACGAACTGACCTACCGGGAAGCCAAGTTGCTGCACCTGTTTGCCGGCCACCCCAACCAGTTGCTCGAACGCGAATACATCCTGCAGCAGGTTTGGGCCGACGAGGGCATTCTCGTGGGCCGCAGCGTGGACGTGTTCGTGTCGCGCCTGCGCAAAATGCTGCGCGACGACCCCTCTGTGCGGATCGCAGCGGTTCATGGAGTAGGGTACCGGTTGGAGGTGGGACTGTTTTGAGTTTTGAGTTTTGAGTTGCGAGTTTCAGCCCACGGGTTTACCCGTGGGAACGGATGTCAAATCAGTCAATTTCCTGTTCGTTTTTTGCCCGCTTGATCGCCGTGCCCACGCGTTCGAAAAACGCCGGTGTGGGGCCTTCACAGCGGTACAACTGGGTGCCGTGCTGGCGCGACAGCGGCATGTCCAGTTCCCATACTTTTTCGATCTTTTCAAAAAAACCGGGCATATCGTCGCCCAGTTCATCGTTCACGTAGAACAGTGTCCTGAAATCAGCAGGCAAAGAGTCCGGCAGCCAATACCGGTAGTTGTCGCTGAAACTGAGCACCTGCGGCACGCCGTATTGTTTGCCCAAATGCTCGATGGCGCCTGCCTGGCCATAGTTTTCGGCGTAAATGGCGGTAGTGGCTTTGTCCGGCTCGCGCTGCCAGGCCAGCCCCGTCGCGTCGGCCAGTTCCTGCCAGCCGATCATGTCGGCAAAATCCTGCGGCAGGGCGTGGTAGCGGCCGTCTTCCCAGCGCAGCACGCCTTTCAGACCGGGTACATTCGCCATGTTTTCCATAAACTGCGCCTCCTTTTCCGGCGGAAACAAGGGCAAAACGGCGGGCATGACCAACATTCCCAACAACAGCATCACCGCCGGTACAGCGACCCGCACCCAGCGGTTCCGTCGGGCCGTGGAGCGCTCCAGAAATGCCGCACCGGCCGCCACCAGCACCGGATACGCCCCCAGCGAGTAGTAACTTTTGGCGCTGAACGCCAGCAACACCGCCAGCACGGCGAGGAACATCCAGCCGAAAACGCGCCAGGGGGCTGCCGTTTTTTCGAACAGCAAAAAATACAACCCACACAGCCACACGGGCAGAGCGGGCAGGAAAAATCGCAGCTGGTCGCCGAAAAAATCGCCGAGCGTCACGTGGGCAAACTGCGTAGCCGCCAGTTCGCCGATATGCCGAAACACCGGAAACTGGTGCTGCGCCTGCCAGACGATATTCGGGGCGAACACCAGCAGGGACAATCCGGCCGCGACGTAGAGTTGTTTTTGCAAAAAAATGCGCCGCTGCCGGGTGAGCAACAGCCCTGCCAGCATGCCGAACAGGAGAATGAGCACGGAGTACTTGTTCAGAAGCCCCAACCCCGCCACGGCGCCGAACCAGAGCAGCCACGACGGTTTTTCGGTGTTCAGGTATTTCAGAAAAAGCCAGCAGAGCAAGGTCCAGTAAAAAATGTCGAACACCACGGGCTGAAACATCATGCAGGGGCGCAAGTACGCACCGCAGGTAAGCCCCGCCAATCCGACGACCAACATGGCAAATATGCCCGACGAGGCCGGTTGCTCTGCAGTTTTGTCGTGTAGCATTTCCCGGGCCATCAGCCCGGTGAGTAGCACCGTGCCTGTGCCGAAAAGGGTGGAAAGGAGCCGGATAGCCCATGCCGAGCCGCCCAGTACCGTGTCGCCGAACCAGGCCCATGACCCGATGCCTGCCGGCACGGAGGCGTAGCCCCAGTCGAGGTGCCGGCCTAGGGCCAAGTACAGCAGTTCGTCGCGGTGGAAGGACCACTGGCCGTTGAGGAACAAATGGAGCAGCAGTTTGACGGCCAGCAGGAAGATAAGCAGGCGGAGGGCAGAGCGGTTGTTCATGTTGTTGAACCCGAGAACGGTTTTTGTTAGGACGTTTCCTGCAAAGCAACAAAAAATATCCAATCCGGCAACGTTTGGCTTGGCTTACATTGAAAACCGTTCTGTGATGGGCAGGGGCAGCGTCCATGCCTACGTTTTTACAACAATTGACAATTGACTGTTGACAGTCAATTGTCAGCAATTTCAAAGGTTCGATGGATACGTACAGCGCCACTTACCCCTGCCCGCTCCCGGCCCGACGCTTCTCCTCTTCCGCCCCACCCTGCCGACGTCGCGCCTGCGGCACCTGTTGGCTGCCGAAACGGTAGTTGAACGAAAGCGTAGCCACCCGCGTCTCGCGGAATACTTCGAAGGTTTCGACGTAGTCGGTGAACCGGATGGTGGCACTCGGCAGGTTTTCCCAGAAAATATCGGTCACGGCGAGTTTCACCGTAGCGCGATTGTCGAACAGGTTCTTCTGGATGCCCGCCCCGAGACCCCACATCGGGTTAAGGTTCATAAACCCGTAGATTTCGCGGGTTTTGTAGTTGAAATTGAGCTCCGCCGCCCAGCCCTTGTCGAGTTTGAAATTGTGCGTGGTGAAAAAATGCGCCACGAGGTTGCCGTCGCGCAGGGACGTGTTGGCCAGATTGCCGGTGTAGGTGCCCTGATAGGCGTTGAAATTGTTGATCGTGCTCCACCAGGGCGTAATGTTGAAGTTGTAATTGATCGTCAGGCTGACATATTGCACCGTGGCCAAATTGCTGTCGGTCTGGATCGTCACGCGGTCCATGCCGCCCACCGGGGCGATCACCTGTGTGATATTGTCGGTCGTGCGCGAGGCGGCGAGCGTGACGTTCAGTTTTTGCCAAAAGGTGTTCGACCATTCGGCGGCCCAAGTGAACTGCGGGTTCAGGTAGGGGTTGCCCGCGCTGAACGTGCTGGGGTCGAGAAATTTTTTGAACGGGTTCAATTGCTGGTACGAAGGGCGGTCGAGGCGGCGGCTGAGGTTGAGGCCGGTCTCGTACTTGTCCGAAAATTTATACTGGAAAAACACGCTGGGGAACAGGTTGGTGTAGTGCCGGTCAAAATTGTCGCCGTTGACCAACTGCGTGCCCTCGGCGTTGGTGTTCTCCACGCGCAGCCCGGCCTGCACGCTCAGTTTTTCCCACTCCCGGCTGTAGTTCAGGTAGGCCGCGTTGATGTTTTCCCGGTAAATGAAATGGTTGGAAATCGTGCTGTCGTACACCGACGTGCCGGGTACGCTGCGATCAAAAAACTGAAGGTCGTTGTCGGCATCCACGATGCTCGACTTCAGCCCCGCTTCCAGTTTCGATTTTCCCGGCAAGGGCAGCGCGTAGTCGGCCTTCAGCGAGCGGATTTTCAGGTTGCCCTGCAAATCGCCGAACAACAGGTAATCCTCCCGCAGTTTTTCCCCGTTCAGGCCGGTGTACACGGTGGTGAACAGTTGCTCCGTCTGATTGCCAAATTCCGCGAAGTCGAGGTCGGCGGTCAGTTCGTGGCCGGCATCATTGAAGGCGCGTTTGAAATTGCCGTTCAGCGCCCAGGTGAACCAGCGGTCCTGGCTGCGGTTGCCGGTACCGAAATACGACTCGACTTCCGCAGCAGCGCCCTCCACCGCCGAGGTGTTCTGCGCCCGGGGGTTGAAGCGGTTGATCGTGCCGGAGGCCACCACGCCGAACACGGTTTTTTTGTTGGCATAAAAATCCGCGCCAACCCGGGCCGTGTGGGTGTTGAACGGAACGGTCAGGTAGTTGCGCTGGTCATAGGCGCCGGTGCGGACATCGCCGTCGAAAAAAGTGCGGTACAGCCGCAGGTCGTTCATGCCCCGACGGAAATTGTAGTTGTACGACCCGAACACGTTCAGTTTTTTGTCGCGGTGGTTCAGCATAAGTCCCGCGCCGGCTTTGGGGTACACGCCCTGACCGTAAAAAGTGGACACCGAGCCGTTGGTGCCGAGGTTTTTGTCCTTTTTCAGGCGTATGTCTATGATGCCCGCGTTGCCGGCTGCGTCGTATTTGGCCGAAGGGTTGGTTATGATCTCGATGCGGTCAATGCTGTTGGACGGCAGTGTGCGCAGGAAGTTGGCTAGGTCGGCGCCCGACATCGGGTTGGGTTTTCCGTCCAGCATCACGATCACGCCCGAGCGGCCGCGCAGCGAGATGGCGTCGTTCTGGCTCACGATCACGCCCGGTGCGCGCTCCAGAATTTCCAGCGCCGTGCTGCCCGTGGCGAGGATGCTGCTTTCCACGTTGACGATGGTGCGGTCGGCACGCCGTTCGATGAACGGGCGCTGGGCCGTCACCGTCACCTCTTGCAGGACAGCACTGCTTCTGAGCGCCAGCGGCGGCAACGCCACGGTTTGTCCCGGCTCCATCGCCTGCACGGGGTTGCCCACGAACTTTTCGTACCCGAGCGCCGACACGCCCAGCAGGAAACTACCGGTCTTGATTTCGGAAAACTCAAACTTACCCGACGCGTCGGAGAGTTCGACCTTGACCAGACTGCTGTCGGCCGCGCGCAGCAGGCTCACGGTGGCCGCCTCGACGGGCACTCCGGCGGGGTCGGTCAGGGCGCCGGTGATGGAAAGGGTTTGGGAAAAAGTGGGAAGGGACAATCCTCCCGCCAGCAGGGCGAGCATTGCAAGTTGTTTCATGTTTTTATAGCCTGAGTTTTTGTTTTGGGGGCGTGTCAACCCCACCCCCAGTCCCTCCCCCAAAGGGGAGGGGGGTTACATCCCGCTTCGTTTGAAGTATTCCAAGTTGGAATGAATTGGTTTCCCAACATGGATTTTTCAAGGTATTCGAGATCAGGCCCCCCTCCCCTTTGGGGGAGGGGCTGGGGGTGGGGTTGCACAACGATTCCTTGGCAAATGTGCTACCTACCCTTCACCAGGCTTCAAAACATGGACAACCTGCCCACAAGTGGAAGCAAAGAACGGTTTGGAGCGTCCGTTTCGACGAACGCTCAGAATTCGCGCTGTTTCCGCACGTCGGTGAAAACCTGCTCCTCCGGGTAGTAGATTCCGGAGACGTAGCCCTTGGGTTCGGTGTCGCCGTTGACGGGCTGTTTGTCAAAATAGGGAAAGGAGTATCCAATCGCCGGCCCTTTGGTTTTCTTCGGCGACCCGTCGAAAGCGACCATTTGGCCAGCGTCCATGAAAAACGGTTGCGGCAGGTTTTTGTCGGCCCAGGTTTTGGCCTGCCGGAACGCGTCGTCGTGGTACCGGACACTTCGCTCGGACTCCGGGTTGTATTTCCAGGCAGGTGTCGCGTCGGAACCGGTTTCCGTGCGCCACGACAGGATCAGGTTTTTCCGTTGCCAGCCGGTGCCGGCCTCCCAGTGGCCACGTGGAATGATGTTCTGGAACTCGGTGCGGTAGGCCATCGGCTCCATGATTTCGAAAAAAACTTGTTTCGGAAATTGGCCTTGCCGGTCGTTCAGCGCACGCCGGACGGTAGCGACCGCGCCGTCGCGCACGGCTGCGGAAGGTTCGCCGAACACCTGAACCGTGAGCGATTCATGCACCACGCCGACCGAAAAATTTTCCAGCCCGACTTTTTGCAATTTCTCGAACCAAGTGCGAGCGGCAGCCAATTCCGTTTTGGCGTGTTCGTGGGCCTGCGTCACGGTCTGCGTTTCCAGCCCCAGCGATTCCGCGCCTTTTTGCCAGTTGAGAAAAAACTGCACTTCCGGGTCGGCCTTGTCGGCCACCAAGGCGCGTTTTTCGCCGCGGAACTGCGCCATCACGTCGAGCATTTTCAGGTTGGACACCTGTACTTCGAACTGTCCGGGAAACTGCTGTTCCAACCATGGCTCGATGGATTTCGGCGGTGTTTTTTTGCGAAAGCAACTGAAAAGGGAGAGCATGAGGAAAAGCCAGAGTATGCGATTAGCCATCGTTTTTTTAGAAGAACGTCGGCGAGGTTTTGAACCTCGCCGACGCTGGTATTACCATAGTGGTGTGAACTCGTGGCAAGTGATTATTCCGACTTCAATTCTTCCCGGATTTGGCGAACAAGTTCTGGCTGCACGCCAACAAGCCCGGCGACCTGCTCGTCGCTCCAGTCCGGGAAGGCACGTAGCGTCCGGATGGTGAATTCTCGCTGCTGCTCTTTTTTCCCTTCTGCGCGCCCTTCTGCGCGCCCTTCTGCGCGCCCTTCGCGTAGGCCTTGGCGTTTCCACTTTTCGCCAAAAATTGCTGGTATCTCACCTATCCAGTCACGTTCTTCATCTGGCAGGGTCTGGCTGAGTGCTTGTACTTCGGTGGGTTGCATATCGTACAGGTTTACAAGGTAAAGTGTGAGTGTCTGAAGCAATATTCGGTCGCGGTCGGCATCGGGGTGGGCGGTTCGGAAGGACAGAATCTCGCCCCAGTGCCGCCGTATCTGCTCCAATTTACCGGCAAATTTAAGCGCCAGGAACAGGTTTCGCAAGTACTCGCTTTCTCGTTTCTCGCGGATGGCTTGTAGCGGGATGCGGCTCAGGTCGGTCAGCAGGTAGTCGAAGTGCGGCACAAATGGCCGCCAGGCTTCAGGCAAACCGGGGAAATATCCCCAAAACGGCCGCTGCTCCCAGCCTGCCGAGCCGTGGTACACCACGATAGGGACGACGAACGACAGGGGCCGGTCGTTTTTCAGGTCGTCTTCCCAAATCTGCAGCAGGTAGTCCAGCAACTGCATATAAACCGGATGACGGGGCACGGTGCTTTTGTGCTCGAACAGAAACAGCAGCCGGGCCGGGACGCCGTTGGCCAGACGGGTATCGTACACCACGTCGCTGAAGGCGATGCCGAAACGCCCGCTGACGTAGGCCGTGTCGCTTTTTCGGAACAGGGAAAAGTCAATGCAGGTATGCACGGACTCGGGTGTGTAGTGCAGCAGGTAGTTCCGGGCAATGCGGGCATCGCCGAAAAATGCCTTGAACACCGCATCGTGCGGCTTGTCCTTCCGACGGCGGTAGGCACGGCGGGCGCTCTTTTTGTGGGACATACTTCGCAGGTTTTACGGGCACGAAAGTAGGCGAAAGCACAAAACAAACAAAATGTTTTTTTGTAACAACTCAGGCTGCCTCCTTAGAGTATGATTCCACCTCTAATCCGAGCATCATTCGCTGCGCAGCGGCTGCACCGGACTGCTCAATGCCGCCCACACCGTTTGGGAACCTACCGTGACACCCGCTACCACGAGCAGCAGCAACACCCCAGGCAGAAACACCCCGGCAGACAGGGGAATGCGCTGGGCAAAGACCTGCAAGCCCTGATTTCCCAACAGGTAACACACGGGCACCGCGATCAGCACCGCGATGCCGAGCAGTCCCAGGTATCCCTTGGAGAGCAACATCACGATGTCCCGGGGCCGCGCGCCGATCACCTTGCGAATGCTGATTTCTTTTGCCCTCGACTCCACGGTGTAAATGGCCATGCCCAACAGGCCCATGCACGCGATGATCATGCCGAGCAGGCCGAAAAAGCCCACGATGCGCCCGAGGTCGAGCATTTCGGCATATAGCCCGCGCACGGTCTCGTCGTAAAACCCGGCCTCGAACGGCTGGTCAGGCTCCAGTTTTTTCCAACTGCGCTCCAGCGCAGCCAGCACCGGCGCGGGGTCGCCGGCGGCGATTTCGAGGTTCAGCACCTGCCATGCCGAGGGGTTGTACCGCAGCAGCAGCGGCTCGGGGGCGTAGATGCCGGGTTTGAACGGGAAATCCTCCGTCACGCCGCGGATGGTCAACTGAAGGCTGTCGCCGACCAGGATGGACTTGCCGACGGCGTCGCCGGGCTGCTCGCCGAGTTTGAATTGTTTCACAAAAAGCGTGTTCACGATGGCGAACAGTTCGCACTGTTGCACCGGGTTTTCCGGAAACGGTTCTCCCGCTGCGAGCGGGATGCCAAAATGGTCGAGGTAGCGGTGGTCTATGTAGTAGTCCCGTACGCCCGTGCGCTCGGCCTCGGGATGGGCGCGCACATCGTCCAAACCGTCGTCCCAAGTGCCCATGGGCATCGAAATGGCCGACATATTGCCCACGCCGGGCACCTGCGCGAGCGCGGCGGATGCCCTGTCGAAGGGCTGTCCTTGCAACTGCACGAGCAGGGTGTGCGGCTTGTCGAACCCGAAGTTGGCCGTGATCAGGTGGTCCACCTGCCGCCAGACGATGGTCACGATGATGAAAAAAATGAGGGTGCACGTGAACTGCACCACTAACAGGGTTTTGCGCAGCCCGATCCGCCGGATGAGCCGGACGTTCTGCAGTTTTTGCAACACGGCCAACGGCGAGGTTTTGGACAACGTGAGCGCCGGCAACAAACCTGCCACGACCCCAATCAGCACGGCAAAAAGCACAAACTGGCCGTACAGCATGGCGTCTTCCTGCACCCGCACGTCGAGCGCCTCGGTGATGCTGAGCTGTTCGAACCGGGGCTTCACGAGCTTCATCAACAAGTACCCGGCCACAAGCGCCAGCAAGGCCAGCACGACCGATTCGCCGACAAACTGCCCGAAGACCTGCCGGCGGGAGGCACCCAGCACCTTGCGCACACCGACCTCCCGGGTGCGCACGAGCGAGCGGGCAATGGTCAGGTTGGTGTAGTTGAAACAGGCCGACAACATGACGATGGCGCCCAGCATCGAAAAAAACCACACGAGGAATTCCGGCATGCCCCTGCCCATCTCGTTGGACAACATGCCGCCCGGCGTGATGTCGTCGAGCGGCTGCAGGCGGAAACGGTAGCCGGCATCCCGGCTCTCCAATTCCAGGCCGGAGTATTTTTCCTGCACAATAGCCGCCAGGGCTGCCTCGGCATCGGATTTGCCAGCGCGGGTCTTCAGCCGCACGAAGTTGTAGGCGCCGTAGTAGTTCTGCCAGTTTTCCGACACCTGCCACGCCTCGGGCAGCCGCTCCTCGGCCAATTGCGTGGCCAAGGAACCGAGCGCCGTGAACTCGAGGTGGGTCTTCCCGGGGAAAGGCCGCAGCACGCCCGTCACCCGGAACGGTTTGGCATAGCCGGGCGCTTCGAGGGTTTCGCCTACGGGGTCATCCTCCCCGAACAGCCGGGCGGCCAGTTCGCTCGTCAGGACGACGGTGTACGGCTCGCCGAGCGCGGTTTCGGGATCGCCGGAGGCCAGGTCGAAGCCGAACATGTCGAAAAACGACCCGTCGGTGAACATCCCGGAAAAGTTGAACGACCGGTCGCCGGTTTTCAACTGCCCGCCGAACGTGCGCACGAGCGGCGTCCAGAGTTCTACCTCGGGGTGCTCTTCCTGCAGGGCTTTGGCCACCGTGTAGGGCGACGATGCGTACGACTCCGAGCGTCCGGCCTTGCGCTGGGCATCGGTCAGTACCCGGAAAATCCGTTCGCCGTCCGGGTGGAACCGGTCGTAGCGGTGGGCATCGCGCACCAGCATGATGATGAGCAGGCAAATGCTCATGCTGAGCGCCAGCCCGAAGATGTTGATGACGGAAAACGTCCTGTGCCGGAGCAGGTTGCGAAGGGCGATTTTGAGATAGTTGTGGATCATAACCTAATTGTTTTTGTTTTTGCTTGTTGCCCCGTACACTCGCAAGCGGACGTGTGCTACTCGCTGCGCAAACTCTTCACCGGGTCGGCCAGCGCGGCGCGCACGCTTTGCATACTCACCGTGGCAAACGCCACAGCCACAGCCGCCAAACCTGCCGCCACGAACACCCACCAGGGAATGGCGATGCGGTAGGCAAAGTTCTGCAACCAGTTGTCCATGAAATACCAGGCCGCCGGCGCGGCAATGACCAATGCGACGAGCACGAGTGTCAAAAAATCCTTGGACAACAGCCCGACGATGCCCGCCACCGTGGCGCCCAGCACCTTTCGAATGCCGATTTCCTTGGTGCGCTGCTGGGCGGCATGCGCGGCCAGCCCAAACAGTCCGAGACAGGAGATGAGCACCGCCAGCACGCCGAACCCCTTGCAGGTGGCCGACAAACGGTTGTCGTCCTCGTACATGCGGGCGATGCGCTCGTCGAGGAAACGCCCCTCGAACACCTGTTCCGGCATCACGCGGTCGAAGGCCCGTTGGATGTCGGCAACGGTACCGGCAATGTTGCCTGGGCGGATTTTGGCGCCTACTTCCCAGAAATACGCCTTCCTGCTGGACAGCATTAGGGGCAGGAACTCCTGTCGCAGGCTGTGGGTATGGAAATCCTCGACGACACCGGTGATTTCCACCATGGTGCTGCCTCCGAGCCGGATGTACTGCCCGACGGCTTCTTGCGGGTTTTGCACGCCGAGTTTGCGCAGCAGGGTTTCGTTCACCACGCCATGCCGGATCGTATCGGAGGGCGGAAACCACTTGCCCGCGAGCAGGCGCAGGCCGTATGTTTTTTGGTAATCCGCATCGCACAATTTCAGGCTGATGCTGTACGGTTCGTCATCGGGACGAGAGGCATAGCGGAAGTTGGACGACCAAGTGTTGCCCGACAGCGGCTGGTCGCTGCTGAGGCTGACGGATTCCACGGTCGGGATTTGCAGCAGCGCCTGTTTCAGCACCGATTGCCGGGCCACCGAGGCGCTGTCCGACCCGAAGCCGAAGGTGTACACGAGGTCTTTGGAAAACCCGAGGTCGCGGGAGCGGATGTAGTCCAATTGCTGCAGGGTGATGAGCGCCGCGATGATGAGCGCTTGCGCAATGGCGAACTGGAGCACCACGAGCGATTTGCGCAGCGGTGTCCCGCCTGCTTTTTCTCCGGCGGAGAAACCGCGCAGCGCTGTCACCGGTTTGACGCCCGCCAGAACCATAGCCGGGTACATGCCCGCAAGAATGGTCACCACCACCCCCGTGACGACCAAGAAAACCCATACCGCCGGTACGGAAAGGAACGGCTCGGTGTCGGGAACGTGGGAAATAAATTTCAGCAAAGGCGCACACACAGACGCCAATGCCGCACCCGAAGCGATGGCTGCCAGCACCACGAGCGTGGTTTCGCTCAGGAACTGCGCCGTCAGTTGCCAGCGCGGGCTGCCCAGTGTTTTGCGCACGCCCACCTCCTTGGCCCGCAGGGCCGCCTGCGCCGTGGCGAGGTTGATAAAATTGAAACAGGCCATCACGAGGATCAGGATGCCGATGCCGCCGAGGATGCGCAAGCGGGCTTTGCCCACCTGGTGGCCGCCGGAAGTGTGGTAGCGCTCGTCGAAGTGCAGGTCGGCGAGCGGCTCCAGGATGTGCGTGCGGTTTTTCCGCCCGTTCCGCCTGCTGTATTCGTCCTTGCCAATACCGGCCAGCACGGTGTTGGCGGCATCGATTAGGCCGGGGTCGCGGAGCAGGGCGTACACCTGATTGTTGGAGCTGCAACTTCCCCAGTCTTCGCTGTAAAAAAAGTGGTCGGGATACGATTTGATCGTGCTCCAACTGACGAAGTACGGGATCGGGAAATCGCTGTTTTCCGGCAGATCGGCCACTATGCCCCGCACGGTCACAGGGATCAGGTTGTTCAGCACGAGGGTTTTGCCCATCGCTTCCTGCGCAGCGGGGAAAAACTTCGCGGCCCAGCGCTCGGTCAGGACGATGCCGTTGGGTTCGGCGAGTGCCGTAGCGGGATCGCCGGCACGCCAGTCGAGGTCAAAAATTTGGAAAAATTCCGGTTCCACGCAAAAGGCCGTTTCCATGTCGCCGGTGCTGAATTTTTTCAGCGGCGCTTTTCCGCCTGCGGGATCGGGCAGGGCAAGGGTGCCCCAATACTCCCGGATGCGGGTCATGGCCTCGAACTGCCCCACCGCCTGTTCGATGGCGTCCATGGCCGGAATGGGCGTGCACACGTTGTATTCCTCTCCCGCCTCGGTGGCGTGCGTGACCGACACCACGCGGGCGATGCGGTCGTAGTGCGCAAACTGCTTGTTGAAGCCCAGTTCGAAGCGCACCATACGAAAAATAAGCAGGGCCGCCGCGATGCCCACCGCCAGGCCGATGAGGGTGACGGCGGTGTACAGCCCGTTTTTGCGCAGTTGCCGGAAGGCAAGTTTGAAGTTGTTGACGAACATGGTTTGTGTGTTTTTTGTGTCACAAAGGCGCATTAAAAAAAGTGTCACAGAGGCTCACAGAGGCTTAGAGGACACAGAGTTTTTTAAAAAACGTAATGCAGGCGGTTCTTTTCAAGATGACAAAAAACTTTGTGTCCTCTAAGCCTCTGTGACATTTTTTACTCTAGGAGGGGAAAAAAATCACTCGCTTCGCAGACTGTTCACCGGGTTGGCCAGCGCTGCCCGGATACTTTGGGAAGCCACCGTGGCAAACGCCACCACCACCGCCGCAGCGCCGGCCAGGGCAAACATCCACCAGGAAATCGTAATGCGGTAGGCAAAGTCTTGCAGCCATTTTTCCATGAAATACCAGGCGATGGGCGATGCGATGAGCAGCGACAGGAGCACCAGTTTCAGAAAATCCTTGGAAAGCATGCCCACCACCGATGCCACCGATGCGCCGAGAATTTTGCGGATGCCGATCTCCTTGGTGCGTCGCTGCGCCGTGAAGGCCGCCAGCCCGAACAGCCCGAGGCAGGCAATGGCAATGGCCAGTACGGCAAAGCACAACACGAGGGTTCCCGCTCGCCGCTCGGAGCGGTAGAGTTGGTCAAATTGATCGTCCATAAACTGGTAATTGAACGGCAGCATGGGCGCGGTTTTTTTCCAGATGGCCCCTACCTGCGCGACCGCCGTGGACACGTCGCCGGTATTCAGCCGAAAGGAAATGTTCGTCGGGTGGTTGCCCCGGTGCAGGAGGAGCGGCGCGATTTCGTCACGCAGGCTCTCGTAGTGAAAATCTTCGACCACGCCGACGATCCGGAGCGCTTCGATCTCGCCGGTGTGCATATCCTTCAGGGTGTACAGCTCCCGGTCGAGCGGATCGCCGAAGCCCAACACCCGGGCCGCCTGTTCGTTTATCAACAGCGCATTGGAATCGGCCGGCGAGGTGGCGTCGAAGTTTCGGCCCGCCAGCAGGCGGATGCGCATGGTTTTCAGGTAGTCGGCGTCCACCCACCAGTCGTTGAGCGACACGCCGTTTTCGGGGTTGAAGGTTTTTTCCTTGAAATACACCTGGTCGTTGTGGTAGCCGTTGGTCGGCAGAAACCCCGAAATGGTGCCGCTCTCTACCGTCGGCAGGGCAAGCACTTCCGATTTGAAGACCCCCGCTTTTTCTCCCAGCATGAGCGCGTCGGTCACGATCAGCACCTGGTCGCGTTCGAAGCCGAGGTTTTTGTTTTCGATGAAATGCATCTGTCGCCAGGTCACCAGCGCGCCCACGATCAGCACGGTCGAGATGACAAACTGTGTGGTGACCAGCACGTTGCGCAAGCGCACGCCGCCGCTCATGCCGGTGCCGGGATCGTTCGACTTCAGCGCTTTGATCGGCTGAAAACCCGAGAGCACAAAGGCCGGGTAAATGCCGGCCAGCAGTCCGGTGAGCACGATGAACCCGAAGATGCCGAGCAGCAGTTCGGGCTGGGTCCAGAAGTCGAGCGCGATATTTTTGTCGGCCAGCCGATTGAACGCCGGCAAGATCAGGCGCACGGCCAAGAGGGCGGGCAACGCCGCCAGGAAACTGAGCAGCACCGACTCGCCCAGAAACTGCCCCACCAACTGGCTCCGATGCGAGCCCATGACCTTCCGTACGCCTACCTCCCGTGCGCGCCGGGCCGCCCGGGCGGTGGACAGGTTCATGAAATTGACCGCGGCCAGCAGCAGGATGAACAGGGCGATGATGCCGAACACGCGCACCGTTTGGGCGCTGCCGTTGGGGGAAAGTTCGCCGTTCCGGTTGCCGCCGTGCAGGTGGATACGGGTCATGGGGATCATGCCGAAGGCCACGCGGTTGCCGCTTTTTTCAAAGTCTGCCCATTTCATGCTGAGGATGCGCTCGGCCTCCGGGGCCACATACCGCTGCACCACCGCAGGCCACTCGGTTTGGAATGCCGTCGGGTCGTAGCCCTCCCGAAACAGGATGTAGGTGCTGAAATTGAAACTGAGCCAGTTGATTTCCTTCGACTCTTCGAGACTATGCATGGACAGGAAAAAGTCGGCCCGGATGTGCGAGTTGTCCGGGATGTCGCGCATGACGCCCGTGATTTTGGCGGTCCATTTTTTGTCAAAATGCAGGGTTTCGCCCAACGGGCTGCGCCCGAAAAAGTATTTTTGGGCTATTTTTTCGGAAATGACTACCGAGTTTGGCTCGCGCAAGGCGGAATGCGGGTCGCCTTCCACGAGCGGAAAAGTGAACACCTGAAACACCGAAGCGTCGGCAAAAAGGGCATTGCTTTCGCTGAACACCCGGTCGTCGCGGCGCACGGAGAGGTCGCCCTTCCCCCGGAAACGGCACACGGCCTCGATCTGCGGGTAGTCCTTAAGAAGCGCCTCTGCCATGGGGGCTGCCGAGCAGGCGATCTGCATATCGGCTCCGCCGAAGCGCACGTCGCCCAGTGTCCGGTAAATCCGGCCGGCGTGCTCGTGGAAGCGGTCGAACTGGAGCTCGTCGCGCACCCACAAGGCGATGAGCAGGCAGGCCGCCAGGCCGAGCGCCAGGCCGAGCAGGTTGATGGCGGTGTAACCGGGCTGTTTTCGGAGGTTTCGGAAAGCGAGTTTGAGCACGTTCTGGATCATAGCCTGTGTTTGTTTTGGTGCTTGTTGGGGTTGTCCGCTTGTGATTGGATGGGACACGGATTACACGGATCAGACACGGATTTACACGGAATTTTTTTTCAATAAACATGGCGGCGAAGTCGCCCCCAAAACCTTTTAAATCCGTGTCTGATCCGTGTAATCCATGTCCCATCCAATCGCAAGCAGCGTGTCCGATCCTGCCGCATTCGGATGCTCAAATCGGACGGTCCTCTCGCACGAACCCGTCGCGCAATTCGATCAATCTGGTGCCGTAGCGGGCGTTGTTCTCGTTGTGCGTCACCTGGATGATGGTCATGCCTTCCCGATGCAACTGAGCAAAGAGGTCCATGATCATTTCGCCTTGGGAGGAGTGCAGGTTGCCGGTGGGTTCGTCGGCGAGCAGCAGTTTGGGTTTTCCAATAATGGCTCGGGCCACGCCCACGAGTTGTTGTTGACCGCCGGAAAGTTGGCTGGGGAACAAGTCTTTTTTGGCCACGATCTGGAAGCGGTCGAGCACTTCGGCCACCATCGCTTTGCGGTCGGCGCTTTTCACGCCCCGGTACAACAGGGGCGTTTCGATGTTTTCATACACCGTCAGTTCGTCTATCAGGTGGTAGGCCTGAAACACGAAGCCGATGTAGTGTTTGTGCAGGTCGGTGCGTTTCCGCTCGTTGAACTTGTGCACCGGCTCGTCGAGGAAAAAATACTCGCCTCCGTCGGGTTCGTCGAGCATGCCGATGATGTTCATCAGGGTCGTTTTGCCCGAGCCACTGGGGCCCATGACGGTAACGAACTCACCCTCGCCAATGCGCAGGTTGATGTCGCGCAGCACCCAGGTGGTCAGCGGGCCGGATTTGTAGTAGCGCTCGATGTTGGTGAGTTGAATCATCTTAGGTTAGAAGGTTTCGGGTTTCGGGTTAAGAGGTTTCGGGTTTCGGGTTTCGGGCTAGAAGGTTTCGGGTTTCGGGTTAGGAGGTTTCGGGCTTCGGGTCCGCTTGATTATCTGACACTAAAACCCTCCAACCCGAAACCCGAAACCTCCTAACCCGAAACCCGAAACCTAATTTCACAAATATTGCCGCACCACGTTTTCCGTCACCACCTGACCGTCGAGCATGCGGATGATTCGGTTGCCGAATTCGGCGCAGTACTGCGAGTGGGTCACCATGAGGATGGTGGTGCCGGAGGCGTTGAGATCGGAGAGGATTTTCATCACCTCATCGCCGTTGGCGCTGTCGAGGTTGCCGGTGGGTTCGTCGGCGAGGATGAGTTTGGGCTTGTTCACCACGGCGCGGGCCACGGCCACGCGCTGCTGCTGACCACCGGAAAGTTGCTGTGGGAAGTGGTTGCGGCGGTGCATGATGTTCATGCCTTCCAGCAGTTCTTCCACGCGTTGCTTGCGCTGGGCGGCGGGCACGTTGGTGTACAGCATGGGCAGTTCGATGTTTTCGTACACCGTCAGTTCGTCTATCAGGTTGAACGACTGGAACACGAACCCGAGGTTGTGCTTGCGCACATTGGCGCGTTTGCGTTCCGAGAGGCCGCCGACTTCCTCTCCGTTGAAATAATAGGCGCCGCCGGAGGGGCTGTCAATCATGCCGAGCACGTTGAGCAGGGTGGATTTTCCGCAACCCGACGGCCCCATGACCGACACGAACTCGCCCTCGGCGATGTCCACGTTCACTTCGTTCAGGGCCATGGTTTCGACCTCGTCGGTGCGGTAGATTTTTACAAGTTTGTCTGTGCGAATCATCTTTTTTTAGTGATGAGTGATGAGCGATGAGTGATGAGTAACTCGTCGCGGTGTTTTTGTTTTCTATAGATATTTTTCAGCGGTTGCCCCGCATATGTTTTTGGTACAAATACATTTCTGGTTTTCGCCCGAGGGTTGGCGGGCGCCAAAAGACAGTTTCACTCATCACTCATCGCTCATCGCTCATCGCTCATCGCTCATTTCAGAAGCAACTCCTCCTTGTCGCCATACGTATCGTAACTGGACGTGACGACCACGTCGCCCGGTTCCAAGCCGTCGAGCACTTCGTAAAAATTCGGGTTCTGGCGGCCAAGGCGCACGAGGCGTTTCACGGCCTTGCCGGCGCCAGGCGCCACCACGTACACCCAATTTCCGGCGGTATGCTGGTAAAATCCGCCACGGGCCAGCAGCAGGGCTTCTTCCTCTGCGCTGAGTTCGAGTTTAACGGAAACCGTCTGTCCGCGTTTGATCGCCTTGGGAAACTCGCCCACGAAAGCCATGTCCGCCTCGAAAGCGCCGCCGACCACCTGGGGATAAATTTTGATGATCCTGAGTATGTACTCCCGACCGGCAAACTGGAACGCGCCCTTCTGGTTGGGGAATACCCGCGAGATGTAGAACTCGTCAATCCGCACGCGGATTTTGAAGTTGTTCAGGTCGTCAATCTGGGCGATTTGCACGCCCCGGCTGATGGACTCGCCCAGTTCATTGGCCAGGCCGGAGAGTTGCCCCTCGATGGGCGCTTTCACGGTCAGGTTGTCGAGGCTCATGCGTGCAATTTCAAGGTTGCGCTGCATGAGGTCGAGCGAGTTTTTCATTTGCCGTTCCTGAATGAGTCCCGACAGGCTGTCTTTTTCGATGGTTTTCTGGAGCAGCGCTCGGCGGCGCAGGAGGTTGGCGTGCTCGTCCTCCATTTCGTCGAGGTCCACGGGAGCCACGGCACCGTTGGCCACGAGCGTGCGGTTGCGTTTGATGCGTTTGTCCAACAGGCCAATGTTGTACTCAATGTTGAGCATGGTTTCCCGGAGGGCCAGCCCCTGCTGGTCGCGCAGCAGGTTCATGTTCTGTATCTGGTTGATCTGGTTGACGATACTGGCCTCCTGGGAGAGGTAATTCAGTTGCAAGTCGGGGTTGCTGAGGCGCAGGATGGTTTGTCCAGCCTGGAGCATGGCGCCGTCTTCCACGTATTTTTCCTCCACCTTGCCGCCTTCGTTGGCGGCAATCACCACGGAGCGGATGGGCAGCACCACGCCGGTGACCGGAATGAATTCCTGAAAGTTGGCGAGCCGCACAGTATCCAGCAGGAGGCGCTCGCGCTCCACGTTGAGTTTGGACACGCCCGCGTCCCGGTACAAGGACTGGCCAAAATAGACTACCGCTGCAAGGCCGGCGACCGCCAGGGCGATGCGTTGCCAGGTGAATCGTTTCTTCTCTATTTTTCTGTCCACAAGGGCGAGCGATGAGCGATGAGCGATGAGCGATGAGCGTACCCATACCGTGCCACGTTTCCAACAAATTGAAAACCAGTTTTTTGAAAAACAAGGCTGTTGCAAAACTGTCCGATATCGAACAGTAGTGTTCGTTTTTGTGAACGCTATGGCTACCTTCGCTCCCCATCTTGGTACCCACGGATAAATCCGTGGGCGGAAAATTGTCCAACCCGAAACCCCCAAACCCGAAACCGTCAAACCATTTTTATATGAAAAAACCCGGCACCATCCTGATTGTGGACGACGACGAGGACATTAACCTCGCCTTGGGCATGCTGCTGAAGCCGCACTACAAATCGGTGTTCACGGAAACCAACCCGTACCACCTGCCGCGCCTGCTCGAGCAGTACGAGCCGGACGTGGTGCTGCTCGACATGAATTTCAGCAAGGGGCGTTCCGACGGGCAGGAGGGCCTGACCTGGCTGCGCAAGGTCAAGGAATTGCGTACGGCGGTGCAGGTCATCATGGTCACGGCGTACAGCGACGTGTCGCGGGCCGTGGAGGCGGTGAAGGCGGGCGCCACGGATTTTCTGGAAAAACCCTGGCGCAATGAAAAACTGCTCGCCACGGTACACGCCGTGTTCGAACTTTCCCAAACGCAAACACGCCTCGCCGAAGCCCGCACCGTGCAGTCGGCCATGAGTGCCGCGCTGGATCAGCCCTTTAGCGACATCATCGGGCGCTCGGCGCCTATACTTGCCGTGCTGAAAACCGTGGAAAAAGTGGCGGCCACCGATGCCAATGTACTCCTGCTCGGCGAGAACGGCGTGGGCAAGGAAGTCATCGCGCGGGCGATCCACCGCAAGTCGGAGCGGGCGCAGCCGGTATTCATTGCTGTGGACATGGGCGCCGTGCCGGAGTCGCTGTTCGAAAGCGAACTGTTCGGCCACCGCAAGGGCGCGTTCACCGGCGCCGTGGACGACCGGCCCGGGCGTTTTTCGCTGGCCAACGGCGGCACGCTGTTCCTCGACGAGATCGGCAACATCCCGCTCGCCTTGCAGGCAAAACTGCTGCAAACCCTGCAAACGCACACCGTTACGCCGCTGGGCGGCGACCGCAGCGTGCCCGTGGACATTCGGGTCATCAGCGCCACCAACCAGCCGCTAAGACAGATGATCGCCTCGGGAAAATTCCGCGAAGACCTGCTGTACCGCATCAACACCGTGGAAATACACATCCCCCCGCTGCGCGAACGCGGCGAGGACATTGACCTGCTGACCGACCATTTTTTGCAGCGCTACGCCCGCAAGTATCGCAAGGACAGTTTGACGATCCACCCCGATGCGCGCGCCAAACTGCGCCGGTACGCCTGGCCGGGCAACGTCCGCGAACTCCAACACATCGTGGAGCGTGCCGTCATTCTCTGTGAGGGCGACCGGCTCCTGCCCGCCGATTTCCACCTGTCCGATGCCCTGCTGTCGGGCCGGGCCGCCGCTCAAACGCTGAATCTTTTTGACCACGAAAAACGGCTCATCACCGAAGCCATCGAGCGCTATCACGGCAACATTTCCAAAGCCGCCGAGGCACTCGGCCTGACGCGGGCGGCGCTGTACCGGCGCATGGAAAAGCACGGGATGGCGACAGGATTGGACACGGATTAAACGGATTAGACACGGATTTAAACGGATTTTTTGCGGCTTCGCCGCCCTGTGTTTTTTCTAAAAAATCGGTTTAAATCCGTGTCTAATCCGTTTAATCCGTGTCCAATCCTGTCGCTGCTTCAAAAATGCAAGCCAATCAATTCAACCCACATGCTCACCAGATTCAAAGTTCAGATCGTGCTGTACCTGACCGCCATTCTGGTCGTCGTATTCGCGGGAGTGTACCTGTGGCAAACAAAGGCGAACCTGCCGTTGGCGCTCTTGGCTGGGGGCGTGCTGGTGGCGCTGATCGCAGGATTGTACGCGTTGATCATAAGCACCGACCGGAAACTGACCAACTTTTTGCTCGACATCAAATACGACGACTACGAGGCGCATTACAGCGCCACGACCGGAGAAAAATCGCAGTACGAACTCACGTCGGCGTTCAACCTGATCACGGGCAAGTTCCGAAGCATCCGGCAGGAAAAAGAGGCGCAGCACCTGTACCTGCAGGCCATCGTGGAGCAGGTGGATACCGGCCTGATCTGCTTCGACGCGCAGGGCAAAACGGTTTTGATGAACAGGGGCGCACAGCAGTTGCTGCACAAGTCGCACTTCCCGAACCTGGAGTTTGTGAAAAAATACAACCCCGCGCTCCACGCGGCGTTTCGGGAGTTAGCCCCCGGCGAGCGCACCTTGGTCAAACTGATCGTAAACAACCAGATGCTGCAATTGGCCATCCGGAAAACCATGCTGAAACTCCGCGACGAGGCGCTGCACCTGTACGTGCTGCAAAACATCCATACCGAACTGGAGCATCAGGAAGTGGAGTCCTGGCAAAAACTCATCCGCATCCTCACGCACGAAATCCTGAATTCGGTAGCGCCGGTAGTGTCGCTGGCGGAAATGACCAACGGCCTGTTGCAGGAGCCGGCGACAAACGATGCCGAGCGGCAGGAATCCGTCAAGCAGGCCGTACAGGCCATTCAGCGGCGCAGCGCGGGACTGCTGCATTTCACCGAAACGTACCGGGAGTTGACCAAAATCCCGCAGCCGCAGTTCGAGCCGACCGACCCGGTGGCGCTCGTGGAGCGCGTGCTGCTGCTGTTTGCCGCGCCGATTCAGGCACAAGGCGTCCAGATAGAAAAACACTACCCCCCACTCGCGCTCAGCATTCCGCTCGATCCTGCCCTGATGGAGCAGGTGCTGATAAACCTGGTCAAAAACGCCCTCGAAGCCCTCGCCGAAACGGAGCAGCCCCGCTTGGTGGTGTCGGTGGTCAAAACCCCGGAAGGCGCAGTGGAAATTGCCGTGGCCGACAACGGGCCGGGCATCCCCGACGACGTACTGGGACAGATTTTCGTGCCGTTTTTCACTACCAAAAAAACGGGCAGCGGCATCGGCCTCAGCCTGAGCCGGCAGATCGTACACTTGCACCGGGGCAGTTTGTACGCGGCATCGGAAGTGGGGAAGGGGAGTTGTTTTACGGTGCTGGTTTAGCCCTTCTTCCCACCCTTCTTGATCGGCTTCTTGTACTTCTGCTTTTTCAGGTTGATGCGCCGGTTCCCTTTGTTCACCTTCATGTTTTTCGCTTTTTTTTCGTGGAAAGCGCCCTGCGAGTGTTTCAGCGTAGGCTGAGGCAGGTAGTTGACCATCGGGCTGGAGGGCAGTTCTTCCGGGATCAGGTCCATCGAAACGGCAAGGTCGTCGGGCAGCGGCAGCAGGGGAATTTCCTTGCCCATGAGCGCTTCGATGGCGGCTTGGTAGTCGCGCTCCGCGTCGGTGACAAACGTGATGGCGGCGCCCTCGCTGTCGGCGCGGCCGGTGCGGCCGATGCGGTGGATGTACGCCTCGGGCGTGTCGGGCGTGTTCAGGTTGATGACGTGCGTCACGTCGGTCACGTCGAGGCCGCGAGCGAGTAGGTCGGTGGTGATGAGGCCGCGCAGGTCGCCGTCGTCAAACTTTTTGACAGCATTGATGCGGAAGTTCTGCGACTTGTTGGAGTGGATGACACTGAACTGGTCGGGGAACCGGTCTTCGAGGCGTTCCTGCACCAGGTCGGCGAGGCGTTTGCTGGGACAAAAAATGAGGGTTTTGGAAATGGTGTCGTCCGTGGCCAGCAGGTGTTCCAGCAAGTTGAGTTTGGTGTGAAAATTGGACACCCGGTAGGCGCTCTGTCGGATTTTTTCCAGCGGCGTGCCTGCACGTGTCACCTCGACGGGCACGGGGCCGTTGAAAAACGTTTCGATCAGGTCGTCCACCTCGTCGGTCATCGTGGCCGAAAAAAGCAAGTTCTGGCGGCGGGCGGGCAGACGGTCGAGCAGCCCGGTGATCTGGACCCGGAAGCCAAGGTTGAGCATTTCGTCCACCTCGTCAATGACCAATTGCCGTATGGACGACAGCAGCAGGAAGCGGCTCAGCACCATGTCGAGCACGCGGCCCGGGGTACCCACGACGATATCCAGGCCAGCCTGTACGGCCACTTTTTGGGTGCTGATGTTCACGCCGCCGTACACGGCCATCGCCCGCACGGACATGTACGCCGTGAGTTTTTCGATTTCGCCGGCCACCTGAATGGCCAGTTCGCGCGTGGGCACGAGGATGAGCACACGCGGGTCTTTTTGTTTGGAAAACGCCAGTTGGCGCAGGATCGGGAGCAGGTAGGCGTAGGTCTTGCCGGTACCCGTCTGGGCGATGCCGACCACGTCGCGGCCCGACAAGACCACCGGGAAGGCTTTTTCCTGGATGGGCGTGGGCTGGGTGAGTCCGAGATCGCGCAGGGCGTTCTGGAGCGGGGTGTTGAGGTTCAGGGTATCGAATGTGGCGCTTGTCATTTGGGCGCGAAGATAGGGCGGCATTAGTTATCCAACGGCGTACTCGGAATACTCCCGCATTTTGGGCGACAGAAAGCCGATGACGATATCTGATTTGGGTACCCCCCTTTTTTGCAATTCTTCACCAAGGTCAATTTCTGTCATATTTTGCTGAATCCAGATTTTGCCTTCGATGATATCCATCCGCATTGGGCAATCGTGAATGAACTTTTTCCCTTCCCATCCGATCGTCACGACCTGATATCGGTGATTTTCCTTGTCAGTAATAAGTTGATTTTCGCCGTCCACGTTGGCATATCGAACCTTGGCGTATTCCGACAGTATATCAAGAATGATCTGCTGGTAGCGGGCTATTAGTTTATCCATGACGCTATGATTTGTGTATTGGGTTCGTAGAGTAGAATCTTGAACTGGTATGTTGTAAAAACAGCACTAACGATGGATTCTCCTCCAAATTCTTCATAAACATCAACAGGCATTGCAAGATAAAGAGTGCGGGGAATTTCGATCATCTGTAATTTTCCAACCAGCACTTTCCAAGGCTTTTCTGACCTCTTGGTGAAATTTGTCTCTGGCCATTTTGTGGCATTTTGAGACACAAACCTACAATGTTATCACGAATGAACATACCTGTGTCAGGTGTTATTTGCTATTGCCACCAACTTAATTCTTTGCACTTTCGCCTCTCCCACCACCTCCCGCTCCACCTGCCGCGCCCGACGCACCGCCCGCCAGTCCCGCCACCAATCCTGATATGTATCCACGAAAAAACCAAGCGCCACAAACCCCGCCAGCGCGGCCCATGCCCCGCCCGGCCCAAGTCCAGCCACCAGCGCCAGCCGGTACCAGCCCCACAGCGCCAGCGGAAACGTGAGCATGCCCACTACCACTTTCACCGTAGCGGAGTAGCCAATGTAGAGCGCCATTTTTTTGTTCAACAACCAGGGCAGGTAGCAAGGCAAAAACCAGAAAAGGTATGCTACCGCAAAAACCGGAAACCCCAGCACCAGCCCCGCCAATCGTACCTCGTACTTCGTACTTCGTACTTCGCAAATCCCTAGGTCCGAAAGTCCGTGTTTTTCCAAAAGGGCAAAATACGCCTCCGTTTTTTCGCGCAGTTCGGCATTGTCCAGCGCGGTTTGAGTCAGCCGCTGCGAGCGCTCCAAAGCGGCCTGTTGCGGCAGCGGGTTTTCGTTTTGCAACAGCTCCTCCAGCCGGGTGATGAGCACCTCGCCCGCTTCGTCGCGGGTGTGGATGCTGAGCGCCTTGAGTTGGTCTTCGAGGTGTTGGGTCAGGGCACCGGCAGCGGCGGTCGGGTCCTGTTGCCAGTTTTCTGCCCACTCGCGGGCATGCACCGGCGCACCGGCCTGCACCACCACGTCGCTGCGGAACAAGTGCGGCGCTGAGTACGACATACCAATGGGAATGATTTTCACCCCGAGGTTCCAGCCGTTGCGGGCCTCGGCGCCGAGCGCAATGCGGGCAGCGCCGGTCTTGAGCGGGCGCACAAAGCGGTTCATCCAGCTCACGCCTTCCACGGCGATGAACAGCACGCCGTTTTTTTCCAAGTGCCGGTACGATGCCTCGAAGGCGTCCTCGTTGTTGCGCTGCTCGCCTTCGGCCACGTCCTCCTTGCGCTTGACCGGGATGCAAAACAGCCGGGTCAGGAGCCAGTTGCTCACCGGGTGTTTGAACAGGCCATAGTTGGCCAAAAAAAACATCTCCTGCCGGATTTCAACCGCCGAGTTCAGCACGTCCATCAAGGTGCTCGGGTGGTTGATAATGACGATGGCCGGCCCGTCGAAGCGGAAGTGCTCCCGCCCGAGCACGAGGCGGCGGCGGTAAAAAACCCGAATGCTGATCCACACCAGCACGCGCAGGAACAGGTAGATCAGCCGGAGCAGGGGGTGCAGGCGTATGTTTCGGTATGCCATTTCGGGCGCAAAGTACTTCGATTGATTCGAATGGTTCGATTGGTTCGATTGATTCGATTGATCTGTAACGCCGTTTTTGTTGCGCTCGGCCAATCGAATCAATCGAATCAATCGAACCATTCGAATCAACTCAAAATCACCGCTCCAGCACAAAGCGGGTCGCCAACCGCTGCCCGCTGCCCGGCTGCTGCACGCGCAAGTAGTACAGGCCGTTGGCCAGCCCTTCGGGCAAGCGCAGGCTGATCCGGTTGTTTTCTGCCGGATAGCGCCCTTCCAGCACCAATTGCCCTTGTGCATTCAGCACGGAAACGAGTACCGGCTCTTCGGCTATCGCTTGCAGGTCCACGAACAAAAAGCCGGTCGTTGGGTTGGGGCGCACCCAAACCGATGGCTCGGGTACCGGCGCGTTCCGGCTTTGCGAGCCGTCCTTAGGCTCCTGCACGGTGGCCACATACGGCAGCCACGGACAATCGAACGTGTTGACGTGTGCGTCGAAGCTCGTGCCGTCTTCCAGTTTGACCGACACGAGTATAAACGCCATTTGTGCCTGTTTGGGCAGGGTGTACTCGAAAATCTCGCTTTTGCCGTTGTTCACCGTGCCCGTTTGCGGCTGGAACCGGATCGAGTTGTACGGCGCCCCGCTCGGGTTGCGCACGAGGTAGGTGTTGCCGCTCGGCGCCGTGTAAATGGCGTCGTTGGCGGGCGCCTTGGCCCACATGCCGTTGGGCAACTGGAACCAGGCAAAGCGCACGGGACTGGCGCAGGTATTCGTTAGCCGCATCCGGTACCGCGGACGGCCCAGCGCATCGAGCCGGATGTTGAGCAGTTCGAATTTGATGCAACTGCCGGGCGGCATTTTCACATCACAGGCCGTTTCGTCGGCTGTCTTCTGGGCGGTCACCGAGAAGCAGCAGGTGTCGCGGATACCGCACTGGTTGGCCGCTTCGTAGCACACCTGGGTTGTCCCCTCCGGGAAAAGTCCGCCCGAGGGCGGGCCTTGCAGGCGGGTCATGGCAATGCCCGGGTCGGGGCAATCCGTAGCCGCAGCCGGCAACGGGTAAGACACGGGCACCGAGGACTGATTGGCCGGAATGCTCACCGTCAGGTTGGCTGGACAAACCAAATCCACATTCGTGATCACGAGCCGCAGGATGTACGTCACCACCGAATCGCAGCCGTCGTCGGTACTCAGCGTGAGCGTCACGGTGTCGGGCTGAGTGTAGGGCGTGCCGGCGAGCGTGACGGTGTCGCCGGGGTAGAATTCGATGACCTGCTCCACGGCGATGCTGTCGCAGGGCGGCAGACAGCGGGAACAGAAGGTGTTTTGCAGGGTTGAACCCGGCAGCGAAGGCGTGGCCACCAGCGGGTTAAAGTCGCCGATCCCACCTGTGAACTGAACAAAGCCAGGTATCAGGTTGCCCACCTGTGCCGTGATCGAAACGAGCGAATTTTCCGCAATGGAGCACGATTCGCCGAGATTCCCATGCTTGTCGAACTTGCCGAGCACCATGCCCGTGTATTGGAAAATTTGCTGGTGCAAATTCGTGGTGAAACAAATCTCGTTGCCTCGGGAAGCGAGTTGGTGCGGGCTGACGGTGAACGTACCGCCGACCTTGGGTACCTTTTTCGCCCAAAGCAGGTCGCCGTTTTTGTCGGTCTTCACCACGATGTACGAGTGCAGGTCTATGCTGTCGGAAAAGGTTTGAATACCGATGGCATACCCGTCGTTCGTGCGAACAAGGCCCAGCGGACTGAACTGGTTTTCGGCCGGATCGTTGACTTCAATTTTTTTCAACCAAAGCAGGTCGCCGTTCGGGGTGGTTTTTTGCAGCCAGACGGATTTGTCGCTTTGTGCCATCGTGGACACGATGTTGCCGTCGCTGTCCACGACCAGGCTACTGCCAAGCAAATCGGTGCCCGGCGTTTTGGTGAGCCTCGACCAGAGGAGCGCACCGGTGTTCAGGTCAATTTTTACCAATCCGCCGCGCCAGAATATTGTCGGCACGGTCGTATCGCTCAGTACCCCGGCTGCGTAAAGCGCGTTTTGATGTACTTCGATATTGCTCAACGCAATTCTGGCGATGTAGCGCCATGCCTTGGTCACGTCGCCCGTTGTGCGGTCAAACGTGATGATATGCGTATTGAAATCGGAGGTGCTGATCCAACGCGCGTACACCAGCAGGAAATCCCCGCCGGGATTTTTTTCCACCACTTCGAAGCCGCGGATATTTTGCTGGGGGGCACTGTGTCTTTTGATCCACAGCATTTGATCGGTCATCGGGTTGTACCGGAAAACCAGGATGGTGGGCGGCCCGCCCTCCGAGGTGGCGCTGCCAACGAGCATGCCTTCGGAGTCTTCGATGAGCGTCTGGATAAAGGAATTGCCGAAAAAGTCGAACGACCGCACCCAGAGGTTTTTACCTGTGGCATCGAACCGGGCCAAAGCATGCCCCTGTGCGGAACCGCCGACATAATAGCCGCCGTCGGCAGCGGGCGCCACTACGCGTCCGCTCATGCCTTTGAACGTTTTGAAAAACGAGCCGGGCCGTTCGCAGTGCAGGGAGTCCAGGTGGATTTTGTTGGTCACCAGGGTATCGCAGCCGCCGGTAGCGGAAGGCGCGTATGAAATGACCGTGCCCGAAGCGGTGTAGGCTTTGCCGTCAATCACCACCGAATCGCCGGGCAGCAGCACGATTTCCCGCGTGGCTTTCGGCTGGTTTTTCAGGCTGATCACGATGTTGTCCGAAGCCGTTCGTCCGCAGCCGTCGCGGGTGGTAAGGCTGAACAAACCCTCGCTCGTGACCACAAAAACCGGGTCGGTGGAGCCGTCCTGCCAGGTGTACGACACGAAACCGCTCAGCCCGGCGCCCAGCAGCAACGTGTCGCCAGGGCAGATGCCAGCATTAGGCCCCAGATCGAACGGCGGCGGCGGCGGGTACTGGAAGATAAGGCTGTCCAGATTGTTCGCGTAGTCGCACTCGGCGATGCCGTTGTACGGAAAGCCTGCCGGGTCCACCGGCGTGATCTGCCCGCTTTCGATGCCGGCGAGGGTAAACACTTTCGAGTAATTGCCCCAGTAACTCAGGTTTTTCAGCGACCCGGTCTGGCAAGAATCGGAGGGCAGGTTATTTACCTGAAAAGTAAACTGATCGAGCAGAATGGCCGCGCCAGTCAGCGGGTTGCTTTCGTACACGCCAACTTCGAGCGGCCCGGAATAGGGGGTCGCACCGATATTGCAGAGGCGGTAGGTGACAAACGCCGCAGAGTCGCAGCCGACGGATTCAATTTCGAAGGCAATGTCGGGTTTGTCGGTGCAGGGCGGGTCGGGACAGAACGGGCAGGTGCTCCGAATGGTCATGTCCGCTGGGGCCGGCGCTGAGGTTACTGACTGTTGAGCCGTCGGACTGGGCAGAACGGTTTGTTTCGCTGTCAGGTTGATTGGGCCAACAACAGTCGAATCCTGTGCTTGTATGGACACATAGTTGTCGCATGAAAATTCGATGTCGAGGTTCAGATCGGTTTTGAGCAGCGTCGTGTGCAGGTCGCCGATCGAGTCGGCGGCATAATCCGCTACAAACAAGTAGCCGTCCAGTACCTGCATCTGGTTATGCACCTCAATGTGCGGGCCGTCTACTTGCGGATTGACCAACATTTTGGCCGCCAACAGATTACCGTCCTTGTCGGTTTTCAACAGGTAACGGTTCAGGTCTTCGACCATAATCACATAGCCATCCGGTACTGCTATGAGTTCTTTGGGGCGCCAGCCCGGAAAATGGTAGCGTTTCACCCACAACACGTCGCCATTCAAGGTAGATTTTTGCAAAAACATATACCTTCTTGGCCCTGAAGCCCAGTCTGTTTCATTTCCGTAATACACACTTACTAATGCAGAGCCGTCTACAATCACATCAATACCCACAAAATGGGAAGGTTGCTCCCAGTCCGTATGGCCCGATTTTGTCCACACTACATCGCCGGTAGCCGCATTTATTTTCGACAAAGTCATACGTTGCACCAAGAGACCGATATTCACATGGCTGGAGTCTGTAGATCCGATGGTGTACAGCGAATCGCCTTGTGCCACCATGCTTAAGAATGACTGGCGCCAGTTCTGGTAGTAGCGCTTTGCCAATGTCGGCACGATCTGCCCCGTTGTACGGTTCAGTTCCAGTATTTCGCCGCTTATTTGAAAATTTGAAGTGTTGGCATTTTGACAAAACAGGAAATTGCCGCTAGGTTTTTTTTCAATAATTCCGCCCCCTCTCGGGCGAATTTTGTTCAACTGATGCGCCCAGAGCATCTGATCGGTTTCGGGATTATATCGAAAAACGAACCCTTCGAGGCTTATGTTTAGGCCCTTCTCGCTCATGCCGACGATCATGCCTTCCGAGTCCACGATCATGTCCGACAGAAAAATTTGTTCATAAGCATGTTCAAACAGTGTGCGCGTCCACAGGAATTCGCCCTGCGGGGTCATTTTGCTGATCGCGATGTGCCTGCCCTTGTGGCCGCCGAGGTACAGATTGCCGTCGGGTGCGGGGCGCAGGCAGGACATGTTTTCCAGTTCGCCCGGCTTGCCGATGCGTTTGATGAAGGTCTTGGGCTGGCAGGAGTCCGGTTGACACAGATTCGGATTTATGGCAACACTGTCCAGGTTATTCGCATAGTCGCACTCGGCAATGCCGTTGTACGGGAAACCGGCCGGATCCACCGGCGTGATTTGCCCGATTACGATGCCGGCCAAGGTGTAGACGTTTGGATAATTTTTCCAGTTTGCGAGGTTACTCCATGTGCCGGTTTGGCAGGAATCGGGCGGCAGGTGGAGGATTTGCAAAACCAGCACGTCGAGCAAGATGGCCGCGCTGGTCATCGGGTTGCTGTCGTACACACCCACCTGCAGCGTACCGGCGAAGGGCTGTTTGCCCGTATTGCAGAGGCGGTAGGTGACAAACGCAGCCGAGTCGCAGCCGATGGATTCGATTTGGAAGGTGACGTCGGGTTTGTCGGTGCAGGGCGGGTCGGGACAGTTGGGGCAGGTGCTCCGGATGGTCATGTCCGTCAATTGGAGTGTGGTCGGGACTGCCTCTTGGGTTGTCGGGGCGGCAAACACGTTTTGCTGCGTCGGCAAATTGATCGGGTTGGCTACATCGAACACTGGTATCTGTACCGGGACATAGTCGTTGCAACTGAACCCGATTCCGAGGTTCAGGTCGGTTTTGAGCAGGGAGGTGTACTGGTCGGTGGCCGAGTTGGCGGCATAGTCCGCGATGTACACGTTCGAGCCAAGTACCAGTATCTGGTTTTGCACCTCCGCATTTGGCGGATCTGCGGGCGGGTTGATCAATTTTTTTGCCAGCAGCAGATTGCCCGCTTTGTCTGTCTTCAACAAGTATCGGTCAATATCGGCTACCAGAATGATGTAGCCATCCGGAACGGCCACGATCTCCTTGGGCTTGCCCGGCACCTCAAAACGTTTTACCCAAAGTACGTCGCCGGTCAAAGTAGATTTTTGAAGAAAAACCGAGGTCGGTTGGCCGTTTACATTCGATTCATTGCCATAGTACAGGCTGATCAACGCGTTGGCGTCCACGATCAGGTCGGTGCCATGCAGGTATGCCGGTTGCTCCCAGTCCAGATGGCCCGCTTTCGACCAAACCACATCACCCGTGGCGGCATCTATCTGAGTCAGGGTCATGCGCCGCACCAGAAAGCCGACGTCCACGTGGAGCGAGTCGGTAAATCCGATGGCGTACAAGGCATTGCCTTGCGCCACCACGCTGTTGAACGACTGCCGCCAATGCTGGTTGTAGCGCCTGGCAAACGCCGGCACGATCTGCCCGGTCGCACGGTCCAGTTCCAATATTTCGGCATCTTTTTGCAGGTTCGTGAAATTGGCGTTTTGGTATAACAGGAAATTTCCACCGGGACTTTTTTCCAGAATACCGCCGTCAGAAGGGCGAATGTTGGTCAATCGTTGCGCCCACTTCACCTGTCCGCCGTTCGGGTCGTAGCGAAATACAAACCCTTCCTGGGTAAGGCCTTCACCCTTCACACCACAACCGACCATCATGCCCTCCGAGTCCACGATGAATTCGGATAGAAAAATTTGCTCCGAAGTAGGCTTGAATATGTTTTGTGCCCCTAAAAACTGTCCATCCGGGGTCATCTGGCTGACCGTGATGTTGTTGCCTTTGCGTCCGGCGAGGTACAGGTTGCCGTTGGGGGCGGGGCGCAGACAGGACATGTTTTCAAACCTGCCCGGCCGGCCGATGTGTTTGAGGTAGGTTTCAGGCTGGCAGGAGTCGGGTGAACAGCCCTGCACCACCACGACAAAACTATCCACGTTGTTCGCATAGTCGCACTCCGCAAAGCCGTTCGGGTACGGAAAACCCTCCGGCGCCACAGGCGTCTGCACATCGCTCCACACCCCGGCCAGCGTGAAAATTTGGGCGTAGCCCTTCGGATTGAAACCCAACGGCAACTCGTACTCGATACAATCGCCGAAGCCCGGCTGCACGGGCACAGACGTGGCAAACAACGCTGTAGCGGTCCCGGTGAGCGGGTTTTTGTCGTAAAACGTGAAGTTGAAACCTGCCGTGGTCTCCACGAATCCGAGGTTGCATACGCGGAGTTTGGCCACCACGTCGCCCGTAGCGCTACAGGTGAGGTTTTCCACCCGGCAAGTGAGGTCGGGCTTGTCGGTGCAGGGGCATTGGGGGCAGATTTGCGTGATGTTGAGCGAGTCCGGCTGAAACGTGGCCGACACATGGGCTGCCGCCAGCAAGTAGGGTTCGTGTGGCGTGAAGATCAGGTTCGTGAGCGGCGACAACGTTTTGGTGGCCACCTGAACCGGCTGCACCAAGTCGCAGTCGGTATCGAAATTCAGGTCATAGTCGGTCTTAAACAGCACAATGTCTTCGTACACGCCATCCTTGAAGTCGTCTACTACCAGTAGGTGGTTGGGCAGGCGCAGGAGTTGTTTCTGGCGGTAATACCGGAAAGTTGTTCCAGGGCTTACCGGCAACGTGAGTTGTCGGGTCTTGAGCAGGTTGCCGTCCTTGTCGGTTTTGAGCAGTACCCAGCTGTTGCCCTGCGTGCGCCCGAAGATGGCATAGCCGTCGGGCAGGGCCACGATGTCTTCTGCGGCTGCGGCGATTTCATAACTTTTCATCCAAAGCAATGCGCCGTCGAGGGTGTATTTGGAGAGGAAAATATAGTTTTTTTGCGTGGGCATGTTCACGTCGGTAACGCCGTGGCCCATTGCCAGCAGGTGGTCGGCATCGGCCAAAACATTGTAAAACCCTAGTAACTGGAACGGTATCGCCGTATCGGGAAGCACGCCCACGATCCACTCCGGCGCGGCATCAAGGACCGACAGTTTGGCCAGTATGGGCCTGCTCGAGTTGGACACGTCCGGATTTCGCCAGCTGCCCGTTGCATACAAGTTGCCGTTGTGGTGCACCATGTCATGCAAATAAATGCTCGGCGTGCCGCCAAAATAGGTGAGCAGCGGCGGCACCACCTCGCCCGTGGCCCGGCTGATTTCCCACACGTGCGAACGGGCTTTGAAGTAGCCGCCAAAAGGCGGCCCGCCGGGAAAAAACTCCTCCGAAAATCCGTGCAGCACAAAATTACCCCCCGGCGTTTTTTCAAAAATACCCGCTGCATGCGGGTTTTGTTCACTATAGCGGTTGTACCACAGCACCTGGTCGGCCACCGGGTCGTAGCGCATGGCCACAGCTATTCGGGAGTTGGGCGACTTGCCCTCTGTGCCGCAGAGCACGAGTTTGCCATCGGTGTCTTCGAATATCTCGACTAATTCCACGGTCTCATTGAACTGCACGCCACCCGCCGGAAAATTGCGCACCCAGAGTACGTCGCCGTTGGGCGACATTTTGGTGATCATCGGGTTTATGTCTTGCCGACCGGCCATGTACACGGTACCGTCAGCAGCGGTACACAGGCTGTAGCCCAGTTCGGACTGGTCCACGCGGCCCATGGTTTTGATAAACGTGGTGGGGTTCTCGCAGCCGTCGCACACAGGCGTTTGCACCACGAAACTATCGAGGTTGTTCGCCCATTGGCAGTCCGGGAAATTCGAGTCCGCCGCCAGCAGGTTCAGGTCAATCGGCGTGGGCGTGCCGGCCGGCACGCCGGCAAAGGTGTAGATTTTGCTGTACTGCGTCGCTACGGTAGGCAACGACCAGGCTGTTTCCGCGCAAGCACCCTGCGCGACGGACTGGTTTACGCTGATGCTCCACAGCACCTGCGCGGCTTCCGTCAGCGGGTTTTTGTCATAAAAAACCACCTCGACGGGCACAGCCACGGCAGCGTCGCCGGCGTTGCAGGTTTTGGTGCGGTACGAAAGCGTGCTGTCTGCTGCGCAAAAAATGGAGGCCACTCCGAAGGACACGTCGGGTGTGCCTTCGCAGGGGCAGGCAGGACACAACTTGCGCTGCGGCAGCGAGTCGGCCTGAAAATTTGCCGTGGCGTTCGTAGCCACCGAAGCCGGTGTATTCGTTGCAATGCCAAACACAGCCTGCTCGCTGGTCGCTGTCAAGGTTTGGCTGTTCACGGGCACGTTTTGCAGCAAGACGCAGTCGTCGTCCATCCCGAAGTTCAGGTCGGTGCGCACCAATACCAGATCACTTTCGTTCGGTTCCCAGGTGTGGTCGAGCATCAGGACTTGCAGGGGCATCGGCAGGATCAGGCTCTGGCGGGAAGCAAAACCGACGGAGATCGGCGAGGCGGGCGCCGCCGTCAGAATACGGGCTTGCAAGACGTTGCCGTGTACGTCGGTCTTGAGCATACCGAACTGGTTGGTGCCCACCATACGCCCAAACACGATGTAGGCATTGGTAATGGTCAGCACCTCTTCGGGCACCATGGCCATGTCGTAGCGTTTCATCCACGCGAGCGAACCGTCGGGGTTGTGTTTTTCGAGAAATACAAAAATGCCCTGGGTCGGGGTGAGCGGGTTGAGCTGGCCGCTGCCGGCGATCACGGCGATGTCGCCGTCGAACGCCACGTCGGATGGCGACATCCAGCGGGCAGCGCCCGAGGCGGTATCCGGCACCTGATGGTAGGCCCATTCGGGGATGAATGTGGAAGGCGACACTTTGGCGAAGAAAGGCTGGACCTCATTGGTAGCCTTGATGTTCCAACTGCCCACCGTGTACAGGCTGCCGTTGTTCATCACGGTGTTGGCCATCACCAGGCTGTTGTTCAGGTTTTGGTAGCCGACGCTGCTGCCAATGGTGTTGCCGTCGGCCCTGTTTAGGGTAAAAAACTCGGAATTTGCAACAAGGCTGCCACTGACTAGCGTCTGGTAGTTGGTTTGCAGCACGAAATTGCCGCCGGGATTTTTTTCCACGATGGCTGCCCCAACGGGTTTGTTGCCGGTATATCGTTTGTACCAAAGCACGGCGCCCGCCACCGGGTCGTAGCGCATGACGATGGCGCGGCGGTTGGAGGGCGAGGCGCCCTCGGTGCCGCACAGCACCAGCATGCCGTCGGAGTCCTCGATGATTTGTGCCCACTCGATGGGTTCGTTGGGGTGGATGGGCGGGAAGTTGCGCACCCAGATTTGTTCGCCGCGCGTGGTGATTTTGGCGATCATGGGGTTGTCGCCCTGTTTACCTGCGAGGTACACGTTTCCGTCGGAAGCGGCGCATAAACTGAACGCCAGTTCGCGGCGTTGGGGTTCACCGAGTTTTTTGACAAACGTCACCGGAGTTTTACAATCGCCGCACAGTTGTTTCGGTACGCTGATGCTGTCGAGGTTGTTCAGGTAGTTGCATTCCGGACGGTTGGGCGAATACGGAAAACCGCTGAGCGGGATGGGCGGTTGCACCGAAAACGTGGTGCCGATTAGGCTGTACAGTTTGCTGAACGTGTCCAGTTCAAACGGCATGCCCGCGATCAGGTCGGAGGTGAGCGGAAAGCCGCCGAAACAGTCGCCCGGCAGGATGGGCTGGTCACCGGAAGAAATGATGCCGGTAAGTAGCCTCGCCGTGTCGGTCAGCGGGTTTTTGTCGTAAATGTAAAAAAAGAACGGCCCGTCGTAGGGCTGGCCGCCGATGTTGCAAACGGTGAAGTACAGTTTCGGGTCGCCGTCGGTGCAGGTGATGGAGTCGAGGGTTGCCCGCAGGTCGGGCAGGGTCGGGCAGGTACCCGTAGCGCCGCATTTTTTGCTGAATGACAGGTCGGGCAGATTGATGGAAACATTTGCGGTTGTCAGCGTTGCCGTACTGGGCAAAACGACCGGCACCACCGCTTCGCTCACCGGCGACGGCATTTGCACGGGGAAAACCGCCACGGGCTGGAGGTAGTCGCAGGAATCGGCCACCGCGCCGTCCAGGTCGGTTTTCAGCAGGATGCCCTGCGTTTGGCCTACGTTGTTTTGGCTCAGCGCCGTGAGGAAAAGCGCATCGCCGAAACGCAGGATTTTGGAGCGGGCGGGATGGTCGGGAAACTCGTCGTTGTAGTCGTACACGATTTTGCGTGCCCATTGGGCGTTGCCGTCCTTGTCGGTTTTCAGGAGAAAAAGGCGGCTGGTATCGCTCAGCAGATCGTGTCCGTAGAGCAAGTAACCATCGGGCAGGGCAATTACCTCCTCGGAAAATTCGCCGTTCCACTCCGGCAGGTCGTACTGCCGTGCCCAGAGCAAATTGCCCGACAGGTCGTTTTTTTGCAGGAAAACAGAAGTCGAAGGCAGGTCCGGGTCGGTGGTATTGCCGCCAAACGTGGAGATCAGGGCATTGTCGTCCACGATCAGATCGCGGCCCTGCAAGTTGGCCAACACATTCGTCGGTATTGGCCCCATGCGCGACCAGACGGGCTGGAGCGTGGCGGTATCCAACTTGCAAACAGCGTGGCGCGTGCGGCCGTAGCCGTCAATGCCGGCGCCGACGGTCAGATGCCCGCCGGCGTACAGGGCGCCGTCGTGGTACGCCACCTGGCTGAACCGGTCGGAAAGCCCGAGGTTGATCCGACCGCTTTTTCCGGGCACGATCAGGCCGGAGTTGCGGTCGAGCAGCAGCAACTCCGCATCCCGGTTGCTGGAGGCGAGGGTTTGCCCGTACAGCACATAGTTGCCGCCGGGGCCGAGTTGGGTGATCCCGAGCAGGTAGTTGATGCTGCCGCTGCGCACGATGTGCGCCCACACCATTTGCCGGGACGCGGGGTTGTAGCGGAAGACGAAGCCGCGCCCGAGGTTGTCGCCCTCAAAGTTGCCGCAGCCGACGAGTGTGCCGTCTGTTTCCTCGAACAGGTCGGTGAGGTGTTCCAGGTCGAGGTCAGTCCCTTCGAAGCCGATGCTGTGCTTGTCGAGGACTTTGCTCTCGGCGTTGAGTTTGGTCAGCAGCACGCGCTCGTCTTTCTGGCCGCCAAGCCAGAGGTAGCCTCCGGCGGCTGGTGTCACGACGTTGCCGCGCTCGGCGTCGAAGGTGCTGAAAAAGGTGCTGGAAGGTTGTGCGGAAAGGGCTGCCGCGAGGGCGACAGCGAAGGCGAGAAGAAAGATTGATCGCATTGGAGTGCGGTTTTTGTATGATGGATGACGGATTAGAAAATCAGGGAGCAAAATAACTGGCCTGGCGGCAACGCTATCCATCGAAATGGATTTTTGCCGGGCGGGAGACAGTGCTTGTGCTGTTGTCCGACAAATTGAACTATGTCATGTTGTTCGTCGGCACGTGCACGAATGAATACACCGGGATTTGCCACGGTCGCACAGGTAAACCCGGTGCCGGTGGGGCGACACCCGACAGGACGTTCAAGGTCGGTCAATCGGCCGACGGTGGTGGCGATTTCCTTTCGGCACGGGGCCTGACGGGGCGTTTGGCCCGAACGGGTTTTTCCGGCGGTACGTTTTCCACCGGGCGACCCAGGCCGCTGAAGCGAAAAACCCATTCGTACAGACGCGAAACCGGCGTTTTGTCCACCAAAAAGGTGAGAACGGTGGTGAACAGCGTGGAGCACAAGATGATCGAGAATACCGTGGATTGAATGATTTCCCCGCCCGGCACGCCTTTTTGCAGGGGCAGGGAGGCCAGCACGGCTGCGCCCAGACCTTTGGGAATAATGACCGCCATGAAGGCGGCATCCTTGAGAGAGGTGTCGCGCGGGACCGACAAGCGCACGATGGGGATGCGCAGCAGGAACAGGGCGGCAAAGTAGTGCGACAAAAAAATCGTCAACCCGACAAAAACGATGGATACGGCTGTAGGCATTTGTAAAGACGCAGTTCGCAACCGTTCATGGCGATCACAAGACCTCCTGACCGGGCGTTGTTTCCGAAAAACTACGCCACTACGACGGTAATCCCTTGTTTGCCCGCACAAGACGACAACTTTGGGTCGAAATCTCGTGTCTTTTTTTATCGGCAAACTGACCAGGATGCGTACAGGTCAACGCGCAGAAATTACCGTACTTTGCGCAAGATTTTTGTCCTGGCAGAGCGACTGCCTGCTGCAAAAAACGGGGCGGTTTATGTCATTCTTCTGGATAAAATGATCCGCCATACTGCAAGAATTACTCCGAATCGGAGTTTGATATGCCCCAACTGGAGCAGGCATTGGGCATGAGTCGCAGCCAGGTATTTCGGAAAGTGAAGGCCCTGACCGGCGCCTCACCGAGCGTGCTGATCCGCAACATCCGCTTGCACCAGGCCAAAGCGTTGCTCCACGACAACACGCTCACCATTGCCGAAAACATTTGAGCTATAGCTGAAAGCCTTCCGTATGCCCGGTGCGTATCTTTGTTGCCGTTAGCAAACAAGGCCTCCCAACTTTTTTAATGAGTCGTTGTTTGCCTCAATTTTTCCAGTCACACATAAAAACGTCCACATCATGAGTCTCAGATTAGGCGACATCGCTCCCGATTTCCAGGCGGAAACGACAAAAGGAACCATCCATTTTCACGAATGGATCGGCGACGGCTGGGCCGTGCTTTTTTCACACCCGAAAGACTTCACGCCGGTTTGTACCACGGAACTGGGGTACATGGCAAAAATTGAACCCGAGTTTACGAAGCGGAACTGCAAGATTATCGGCTTAAGCGTAGACCCCGTGGATAGCCATCTCCGATGGGAAAAGGACATCGAAGAAACCCAGGGCGCAGCGGTGAACTACCCCATGATTGGCGACCCGACGTTGGCTATCGCAAAATTGTACGACATGCTTCCTGCGGAAGAGCCGGACAGCTCGGAAGGCCGAACCGCTGTAAACAATCAAACCGTTCGTTCCATTTTCGTGGTCGGGCCGGACAAAAAAATCAAGTTGCAACTGACCTATCCGATGACAACGGGCCGCAACTTCAACGAGATCCTGCGCGTACTGGATTCCATGCAACTTACCGCCGCCCACAGAGTGGCTACTCCGGCCAATTGGAAAAATGGCGAGGATGTCATTATTGTCCCGGCGGTATCCGATGCCGAAGCCAAAGAAACGTATCCGGATGGCTGGAAAACCATCAAGCCCTATCTCCGGGTGGTTGCGCAACCGGGGAAATAACATGACGGTGCTCCGGTAAGCAGCTCCGCCTGCCGAGGCGCCTCTCGTCTGGTTCCATACGGGGCGCAGGGAATCCAGCCCGCACTGAATTTTTTTACAGTACTAAACTCAATGAAGTTTCAAATAAACTGCCCAACATTGAGCCTGGTCGCCCTTTGCCTGAACGGCGGTAGCAACTCCGGAACCCTCCTCTCCCGTTTTCTAATGGCAACGCAGATGACGCGGATTTGCAGTTGCAGATCAGCCTGCGCGAAGCGGGCGCTGCAGCGGGCATCTACACCGTCAGCGTGCGCTCGGCGAGTGGGGTAGTGGCAAAACGAGTGGTGCTGGTGGAGTGATGCAATTTTTCCGCCCGTGGTTTTGAATAAGACACGGTAAAAGGATGCTGCAAAACGCGGATTTTAACGGATTTTTTCCGAGCGAGTCCGCGTTTTGCAGCATCCTTTTTATCCGAACGGCATGGTCTATATTTGCAGCCACCATGTACGCCCGCTTTACCTTTTTTTTGTTGTTGTGGTTCATACCATACATGGCGACGTACGCCCAACAGCCGCAATACGAGGCCATTACCGTCAACAACGGCCTCTCGCAGGGCATGGTGTACGACATCTTGCAGAGCCGGGACGGCTTCATCTGGATCGCCACCAATGACGGGCTGAACCGCTACGACGGCTCGAGATTCGAGGTGTTTTCGCCGGATCCTTTCAACGAATTCTCCATCAGCGGCAGTGAGGTAACCAGCTTGTTCGAAGATCGCAACGGGTTGCTTTGGATAAACCTGCCCAACCAATTGGAGATATTCGACCCCAATAGCAGGCGCTTTTTTCACGTGATGCAAAAAGGGCAACCCGTGTCCAGTCAAGGGTATGCTTTTTTCGCAGAAACGCCGGACGGCGCCGTTTGGCTGACCGATGATTCCCATATCTGGAAAATACAGGTACCGCAAGGTTTGCTGGAAAACGCCGTGACAACCGGCAATGCCACGATTGAACCCTCTTGCAAGCACATTGCCTTGCAGCGTGCAGACGGAAGATCGGGACCACCGCTGCAAGCGACAAGAGTCTTGCATACCCAAAATCAAAAGTTGTTGATCGGCACCAATCAGGGGCTGTTCCGCTTCGACCCCGCTACGGAAAAGGTTTTTCCCGAATACAGCAATCCGGATGTGGCCATTCGGGGTATTGTCGAAAACAAGGCAGGTGAAATTCTGCTGATAGGAAAACTCCCCTCCGAACAAAAAATCTGGATTTGGATATCGGGTTCCAACGTCAAGGAATATAAAGACCCTTCCACTCCGGTTTATCCGCGCACCGTTTTTTCGCTTGATGCTGCGGGATATTTATGGACGTTTCGGGAAAGAGCCATTCAAAAATGGCGGGTATCTGCTTTTTTTAATCAAGGCAAACCAGAACTGGAGATTCGGACCGATGCCGCTTTATTAAAGGACAAGTACGCTTTTTGCACCAAATTTATGTTTGACAAAAGTGGTGTATGCTGGATCGGCACAAATGGCTTTGGCATGATCAAACTGAATGAATCGGCGCCAAAGTTTAAAACCTGCCTCCCGGATATCTCCCATCGTATCGTGGTCGAAACCCCCGACGGAGGCTTCTACAGCATAGAATTCCCCCTGATAAAATACCGCTCCAAAGCCTTCGAGCAACAAGCCCCCAACACGGATTATCATGGAAACTTCCACCCGTATGACAATAGTTCGGTAGGGCGCCTTGCCGTATGCTTTGACAAGGCCGGCAACGGATGGTCTTCGAGCCGCTCCGATTCCCTCTTGTACCGAATGGATGCCGGCACGAAATCCCTGAAAACGTTTCCCTGGCGCGGCGTCGGGTTGTTGTGCGACCGTACCGGCGCCCTGCTGAGCGTGGAAGAAACCGGCTTGCGCAAATTTGACCCCCGAACAAATACCGACAGGAAGTATCCTTTCGACAAACCGCAGAAAAGGATTTCGGAGTATTCCCACTACCTGTTCGAGGACACCGACGGCGTGCTATGGATATTTGGCTTCGAGGGATTGACCAAAGCCACACCGGAGAAAGCAGGCTACCGCTTCGAGTATTTCAGAAACAACCCAAGCAACCGATCCTCGCTCAGCAGCAACATCGTGCTCAGCGTGGCCGACGACCCGCTCGAACCCCGGCGATACCTCTGGGTGGGAACCAAGGCCGGCGGACTCAACCGGCTCGACAAACAGTTGGGACAATGGAAACACTATAAAAAGGAGCAAGGATTACCCGATAATGTCGTGTACGGCATTCTGGCCGAAGGCGCTGGCACGTCACCCGAGGAGGCAGGGGGGAGGCCCTTCATCTGGCTAAGCACCAACAAAGGCCTGTGCCGCTTTCACGTTCGCACGGAAACGACCAAAAATTTTACCGCTGCCGACGGCTTGAAGGACAACGAGTTCAACACTTCCAGTTACCTGAAAACCCGGGACGGCACCCTGATTTTTGGTGGCGTAAAGGGCCTGACCGTGTTTCATCCCGACAGCCTGCGCTTCAATGAACATTTGCCGAAAACCCTTATCGTCGGTCTGCAAGTCAATAACCGGAAGTTCGACTTTTCAGGTAAAGCCTCCATTACCCTTTCTCACGACCAGAACCTGCTCACGTTCGATTTCGCGGCGCTCGAATTCACCAATCCCGCGCAAAACCAGTACCGCTACCAACTCGTGGGCGTGGACAAAGGCTGGGTGCCGCTGGGCAACAAAAACAGCATCCAATTTGCCAACCTCGCACCCGGCGCCTACACCTTCAAGGTGCTGGGCAGCAACAACGACAGTGCCTGGAGCGAGCAACCCGCCGAACTGCGGTTTGTCATCCGCCCGCCCTGGTGGGCTTCCTGGTGGGCGTACCTGCTGTACCTTGCGCTGGCCCTTACAGGTATTGGGTGGTATTATCAGTACCTGCTCCGCCAACGGTTTGCAGTACAGGAACGCCTGCATCTGCGCGAATTGGACGACTTCAAAAACCGGTTTTTCACCAATATCACCCACGAATTCCGGACGCCGCTGACGGTGATCCTCGGCATGTCCGAGCGGGTGCTGAACGACGAGGCAGCCCAAAGTCGCCCTGCTACGATTGCCCATCCCATCGCCCTGATCAAGCGCAGCGGCGAAAACCTCCTGCGGCTCGTCAACCAGATCCTCGACCTGGCCAAATTGGAGTCGAAAACCCTGAAAATGAACTATATCCAGGGCGATATCCTGACGTACATCAAGTATATCACCGAAAGTTTGCACTCGCTGGCAAACGCGCAGAACCTGATGCTCCGGGTCGAAAGCGATCAGGCCCAAATCGTGATGGACTACGACCCGGAGCGTTTTTTGCAAATTGTCCACAACCTGCTGTCCAACGCCATCAAGTTTACGCCCTCCGGCGGCAAGGTGGTCTTGCGGGCTTCCATAGACCACGCAGGTTTGAAAAACCGGCCAAGTCTGAATCTCACCGTCACCGACTCCGGCGCAGGTATTCCGGCAGAAGAACTGTCGCATCTCTTTGAGCGGTTTTTCCAGGCAAAAAATCAGGAACAGGCCAAGGCCGGCGGCACAGGTATTGGCCTGTCCCTGACCCGCGAATTGGTCAAAGCCATGGGCGGCGAAATCTCTGTGGAAAGCACGGTGGGTGTGGGCAGCACGTTCTTGGTGAAACTGCCGATCCGGAATGATGAATATGCTCCGCTCAATACAGCAAGCGCCCCATTCCCACAAAATGATTCATCATTCATCGTTCATCATTCATCATTACAAAATGATTCAGCATTACCACAGGTCCTTTTGATCGAAGACAATCCCGATGTGGTGGAATACCTGCGTGCTTGCCTGCAGGAGCACTACGCCCTCGATTTTGCCTATAACGGCCAGGCGGGAATTGAAAAAGCCCTCGAACACATACCCGACCTCATCGTGAGCGACGTGATGATGCCCTTCAAAGACGGCTTCGAGGTGGTGGAAACCCTGAAAAACGACGAGCGAACGAGCCATATCCCCATCATTTTGCTGACGGCCAAAGCGGACGTGCAAAGCCGCCTGGCCGGACTGCGCCGGGGCGCCGATGCGTATCTTTCCAAACCTTTTCACCAGGAAGAGTTGCTGGTGACCGTGGAAAACCTGCTCGACTTGCGCCGAAAATTGCAGGTGAAATACCAGCAGCATGCGCTTGCCCCGGAAGCGCCCGTGTTGCCGGCAGCCGACCCCGAGGACGGTTTCCTGCAAAAAGTGCGCGCCATTGTGGAGGCCAACTACCAGCACGAAGACTTCGGCCTCCCGCAGCTCTGCCAGAAAATTGGGATGAGCCGCTCGCAGTTGTTTCGAAAAATGAAGGCCCTGACGGACATCACCCCCTCCGACCTCATCCGAAAACACCGCCTGAACAAGGCCAAAACGCTGCTCGAAAGTGGCGCCGCCTATGTAGCGGAAGCCGCCTGGCAGGTCGGATTTAAAGACGCTTCCTATTTTTCGAAATTGTACCAAGAGGAATTCGGGGAAGCCCCCAGCGCAACCCGCAAATAACAAATAATCAGGGTTTTAATTGACGGGCAATTTCCTTCCATGCGACGGGATTGCCCGTTTTTATTTACCCCGTGGCACGAGATTACCTGAATTTGAGACGATTTTACCTGTGCCTCGAAGGGGCTGCCCGGACCTTTGCGGTATCCGGTCGGCAACACGCCTCGCTCGAGGCCCTACCGTTACCCTTTACTGCAATTCATTTTCATACTATGAGACTCAACCATTCCCGACTTGCCGCTGCGGCAACCCAAACAAAACCGTTTTGCCTCTTTTCCGGCAAATTTTCCAAAGCCTTCTTTTTGCTTCCGGCCATCTGCTGGCTGTTGGCTGCACAAGGGCTTCAGGCCCAAACCACCTGGTACGTCAATGCCGCTGCTGCACCCGGCGGAAACGGGACATCCTGGGCTACTGCATATCAAAATTTGCAACAAGCCCTCACCGCCGCCGGTTCGGGGCATAAAATCTGGGTCGCTGAAGGCGCGTACAGCAACGGTCCCTTTGTCATGAAAAACGGCGTGGAAATCCTCGGCGGCTTCCCGAACACCGGCAACCCGGGTCTGGGCGACCGCGACTGGATGGCGCATGTGACTACGCTCAGCGGCGGTACGAATGTCATTCGCAACAACTTCACTGTCGGCAGCCCGCTCACCGGCACGGCGGTGTTGGACGGGTTCACCGTTACGGGAGGTAACGGAGATGCAAGTGGTGGCGGCATGCTCAACAATTACGCCTCGCCCACAGTGAGAAACTGCGTTTTTTCCGGGAACTCCGCCCTGCAAGGGGCCGGGATGTGGAACTACCTGTCCTCGCCCACGGTAACAAACTGCGTTTTTTCAGGGAACATCTGCGAAGGCCCGGGCCTCCAATACGGCGCCGGTATGGCGAATGAATACTCCTCCCCGACAGTCACGAACTGCCTTTTTTCCAATAATGTGGCTGGTACTTCGGGCAGCGGAATGCACAATGGAGAGGATTCCAATCCGCTGGTACTCAATTGCACTTTTTCAGGGAATACATCCAACATTGAAAGCGCCATTTATAATAGATACGCAAACAGCAACCCGACCATCAAAAACTGCATCATCTGGGGCAACGACGGCGGAATCATTAATAATGGTGCAAGTTCAACAGTCACCTACTCTATCGTGCAAGGCGGCTTCGCGGGTACTGGCAACTTGAATGTGGACCCGCTTTTTGTTTCCTCCACCGATTTTCACCTGCAAAACAATTCCCCAGCGCGTGGCGCAGCCACGAGTGCAGGCGCACCCGCCACCGACTTCGACGGCGACGCGCGGCCCCAAAGCGGCGGCTACGACATGGGCTACGACGAAGTAGTACCCAACTGCCCTGCTCCCGGTACCATCTGGTATGTCAATGCAGCCGTGCCCGAAGGCAACGGCACATCGTGGGACTGCGCTTTCCGCAATTTGCAGGACGCGATCAACGCGGCAAGTTCCGGGCATGAAATCCGGGTTGCCGAAGGAACATACGTCCCGACGGCCTACCCGACGGGCTGCTCGGGCTGCTCCACCAACCGCGATAAAGCCTTCCACCTCAAAAACGGCGTGAAAATGTACGGCGGTTTCCCCAACACCGGCAACCCGGGCATGGGCGATCGCGACCCGGATGCAAACCCGACTATTCTGAGCGGCGATTTCAACGGCGACGACGTGGGCTTCACCAACAATTCCGAAAACGCCTATCACGTCGTGCTTTCCACTGAAGACGGCAACGCAACCGAGCTCGACGGCTTCACCATCCGGGGCGGCAACGCGAACAGCGGGGAGACTACCATTACGGTCGAAGGTCATACCTTCGGGAAGGTATCCGGCGGCGGGATGTACAATGGCTATAATGCCATGACCACTATCCGGGCTTGCAAATTTTTGGAAAACAGGGCTATCGAGGGGGCCGGTATGTTAAATGCCGTGAATTCCTCGCCTTCGGTCAGCGATTGTATTTTTTTCAACAACTGGGCTCCTATTAGCGGCGGGGGCATGAACAACTTCAACGGTGCGTCCCCAACGGTCGTCAATTGCGCATTTTGGGGGAACGAAGCCGAATTCGGCGCAGCGGTGCGAAACCATACCAATTCCGATGCCTCGTATGTGAATTGCTCCTTTTCCGGCAACGATGCCGGCGCCAATGGCGGGGCCATGCGCAACGTCGGCAGTGACGTGACCCTGAAAAATTGTATCCTCTGGGGCAACAGCAGCGAAATTTCCATGACCACCGGCACGACGACCGTCACCAACTCCATCGTAGAAGGCGGCTACGCCGGCACGGGCAACCTGGACACAGACCCGCTCTTCGTATCCCAACCGCCCGCCGGCCTGGGTAGCACAGGCGACCTGCACCTGCAAGTCTGCTCCCCCGCTATTGATGCGGGTACCAGTGCAGGCGCACCCGCTACCGACCTCGACGGCAATGGCCGCCCCTTCGATGCTGCGCCCAACGTGCCCGGCAACTACGACATGGGCGCGTACGAATACCAGCAAGCCCTGCCTGCACCCACGGCCACCTGCCAAAACATCACCGTTCAACTTGATGCCAATGGCTCCGCCACTGTAACGGGTGCGGACGTCAACGACGGCAGCACGGGCTGCGGCGCGCTTTCCTACGAAATTGACGGCCAGGCCTCGCGCACCTTCAACTGTGATGATATCGGCGTCAACACCGTGACGCTCACCGTCACCGATGCCTTCAACAACACCGATGATTGCTCGGCCACTATCACCGTGGCCGACGATGACAACCCCTGCTGCGTGCCGCCCGTTGTCACGGCTCCCACCGTCACACAACCGACCTGCGCGCTGCCGACCGGGACCATTTCTGTCAATGCCTCCGGCGGCGGCACGCTCGAATACAGCGTGGACAATGGCTCAAACTGGGACCTGGACCAAACATTTGCCGGCCTCGCTCCGGGCAGTTACCACATTAAAGTGCGCCTCGAAGCCAACCAGACCTGCGAAACGACTTACGCGAGCAACCCGGTCGTGCTGGTCTCGCCGTTCACCGCCTCCACCACGACGGACACCTGGACGGGCTGCGTCTCCACCGACTGGCACACGGCGGGCAACTGGGCCGACGGCTCCGTGCCGACGACGGCAGAGAATGTGATCATCCCCAATGTGGCCAATGACCCCGTCATCAGCACGGCGGCCTTCGCCCGACAAATCGACATCGTTGCCGGTGGCAACCTTTTGGTTGAGGCTTCCGGCTCGCTGACCATCAGTGGTAGCCCGGATTACGGCATACTGAACATTGGGACTGTCGTCAATGAAGGCACTATTTTCATCAATGGCACCCCTGGTTTTGGAATAAACAACCTCACCCCCGGCTCCTTTACCAACAAAAACCTCCTGCAAATCGGCAATTTGTCCGGCGTAGGTGTTGGAATTAATAATGATGATGCCACCTTCATCAATCAGGGCGGCTCCATCACCATTGACCGGTGCTCCGGTTCGGCAATCAAACTCAATGCGCTTGGTTTTCAAAATGCCATTTTCACAAACGATGGCAGCATCACCATCGGTAGTCTGGGCGCTATTGGCACGGAGGCCATTATTGTACAAAAAGCCTGTGGGGGAAATTGTCAGGCATCCTTCTCAAACACGTCGTGCAGTGCCTTGATCAATATCGTGGCGAGTGCTGCCAATAATGTTATTGTCTTGAGTGGCGGTGCTACCTTCGACAACAACGGCGGGCGCATCATCGAAAACTCCAGCGGCAACAGCAGCATCACCACCAACAGCGGCTATGTGCAGAACCTCAACGGCGGCACGTTCAGCATCGGCACCAACACGGGCGTGCTGACCACCAGCACCGGCGACATCTGGACGGGCTGCACCTCCACCGACTGGCACACGACCACCAACTGGCTCGACGGCTCGGTGCCGACCGCTGCCGACGACGTGAACATCCCGAACGTGCCGAACGACCCGGTCATCTCGGCGGCGGCGGTAGCCAAAAGCGTCCATGTGCAAACCAGCGGCGCGCTGACCATCAATGCCGGCGCGAGCCTCACCGTCAACGGTAGTTTCTCGGATGCCGGGGCCACGCAGGCCCTGAAAAACGACGGGACGCTGGACAACAGCGGCATCTTGATCATCGGCTCGACCACCCCTTCGGGGCAAAACGGCCTCGTCAACACGGGCGTTTTCAACAACAACACGGGCGGCGAAATGACCGCCAGCCGTGCGAGCACGCGCGGGATTTTCAACTCGGGGACGTTCACCAATTATGCGAAAATCACCCTTGGCGTCGGCGCCGGGTCCGACGTAGGCCCCACCGGGGTCTTAAACACCGCGGGCACGTTCTCGAATTCGGGTTGTACCGCGCTTTTTAGGGTCAATACCAATGCTGTCATCACCACTTCGGGCGGTACTTTCACCAACAGCGGCAGCATCATCGAGAACGCCACCGGCAACAGCAACATCAGCACAAACTCGGGCTTCGTGCAAAACCTGAACGGCGGCTCTTTCTTCATTGGCAGCGGCAACTCCTCCCTCAATGCTCCCGGTGTCGTCTGGACGGGCTGCACCTCGACCGACTGGTACACGGCGAGCAACTGGATGCTCGGTGTGGTGCCGACTTCCTCCAGTGACGTGAAAATCGCCAAACTGGCAAACGACCCCATCATCGACGCGGCGGTTTTGGCAAAGACCGTCCATGTGCTGCAGGGCGCTACGCTCACCATCAATGCCACAAAAAGCCTGACCCTCGATGGCAGTACTCCCTATCAAGGATTCTCGCAGGCCATGCAGAACAATGGGACGGTGAACAACAACGGGGTCATCACCATCGGTGCCACCACTTCTTCCGGGCATAGTGGCATCTCCAACTACGGCCCGTTCGCCCTTTTCAACAACAACGCCGGCGCGGAAATCGTCATAGACCGGGCGACGAGCTCCGGGCTTTTCAACCAGAGGACGTTCAACAACTCCGGGAAGATCACCATCGGCGCATCAAACAGCACCGGCCTCCGTGGGCTGGAAAACCAGCAAAACTTCAACAACAACGCGGGCGGCGAAATCACCATCGACAATTCGACGGAATTCGGCCTGGCCAATTTTGCGCTGACCTTCAACAACTCCGGGAAGATCACCATCGGGGCGGCCTCGGTCAGCGTGGGGATCAACGGCATCCGCAACACGAGCGTTACCAATTTCAACAACAACCCGGGCGGAGAGATCAAGATCGACAACTCGACCTCGGCAGGGATTTACAACCAAGAAGGGACGTTCACCAACGCGGCAAAAATCACCATCGGGGCGGTGGCCAACGTAGGCGACTATGGGCTGCGCAATACAGGCACTTTCAGCAACAACACGGGCGGGGAGATCGCCATCGACCGTTCGACCCTCAATGGGCTGTACAACCAGACCGGGACGATCACCAACGCCGCGGAGATCACCATCGGGGCGCTGGCCAGCGTCGGGACAAACGGTGTTCAAAATTTGTCGGGATCAACTTTTACCAACTCGGGCTGCACGGCTTTGTTGAACATTGTGGCCAATGCCGTCCTCTCCAATGACGGTACTTTCAACAACAGCGGCCGCATCATCGAAAACGCCTCCGGCAACAGCAGCATCACCTCCAACAGCGGCACCGTGCAAAACCTCAACGGCGGCACCTTCAGCATCACCACCAACACAGGCGGACTGACCACCGCTACAGGCGACATCTGGACGGGCTGCCTCTCCACCGACTGGCACACGGCGGGCAACTGGTTCGACGGCTCTGTGCCGACCGCTGCCGACAACGCGGTCATCCCCAACGCCATAAACGACCCGGTTATCGGCGCGGCGGCGGTGGCCAGATCGGTCAACGTAGAAGCCGGCGGCGCGCTCACAGTTGAAGCGACCGGCTCCTTGCCCATCAACTCGGCGGCCAGCCCGCTCTTCACGAACAGCGGCACGGTCGTCAACGAAGGCACGATTTCGCTCAACACCACGGCGTCGTTCAATTTCCACCGGCTGCTCAATCTGGAGACCGGCACTTTTACCAACAACAACGTGCTCCAACTCGGCAACTCGGGCAGCCAGACGATCCGAGGCATCTACAACCGGGGCAGTTTTGTCAATGCCCCCGGCGGCTCCATCAGCATTGCAAAATCGAACGGAGGCATTTTTCAGGACGCGGGCAGTTTTGTTAATAATGCCAACATCGTGTTCAGCAGCGTAAACAACTCCGCCGACTCGACGGCTATCGTGCTTGTCGGTGGCACGTTCAGCAACACACCCTGCTCGGCCACCATCCTCGATCAGCCGGGCAGCAACCTGAGCAGATTTTCGGCTGCCGTCGGTAGCACCTTCACGAACGACGGCCTGCTCACCGAGAACTCCAGCGGCTTCAGCAGCATCACGAACAACACCGGTATCGTGCAAAACCTCGGCGGTGGTTCGTTCAATATCACGAACAACACCGGTGTGCTGACGACCAACCCGGGACCGCAAACCGCCTGCTGCCCGCCGGCCAACATCTTCTACGTCAATGCCGCCGCAACGGGCGCAAACAACGGCAGTTCGTGGGCAGATGCTTTCACCGACTTGCAAAATGCCCTCAATAGCCCATGCACCGGCATCACCCAAATCTGGGTGGCCGAAGGCACCTACAAACCCACCAGCGGCACCGATCGCAGTATTTCATTCTCCATGAAAAACGGGGTGGAAATCCTCGGCGGATTTCCCAACACCGGCGACCCGGGGCTGGGTGACCGCGACTGGGTGGCAAACGTGACCACCCTTAGCGGCGAAATCGGCGCGGCAGGCATGGCAGACAACTCGAACAACATCATCGTGAACAACGACGTCAACAGCACTGCCGTGCTCGACGGTTTTCAGGTTTCTTTCGGGAGCGGGATGTCGGGCGGTACGACGTTCGGCGGCGGGATGCTCAACTTATTCAACGCTTCGCCGACCGTCCGCAACTGCACCTTTTCGTCCAACCACGCCACCTCTGGCGCTGGGGTCTATAATTTTCAAAATTGCTTTCCAACATTCACCAACTGCGCGTTCATCGGCAACCAAGCCGTCAACTTTGGTGCTTTTCATTCGAATACCTCGGTTGCCACGCTGACCAATTGTTCTTTTTCTGGAAATTTGGGCGAGAGCGTCGTTTTTGGCGATTTTGCACAAATCCTCAAAAACTGCATCATTTGGGGCAACGGCGCCCCGTCTATTGCGGGTTTGGCGACCATCACGCATTCCATCGTGCAGCAGCCGAGCGGCATTTATCCCGGGACGGGCAATTTGAATTTAGATCCGCTTTTTGTTTCGACACCGCCTGTCGGTCTCGGTACGGCGGGCGATTTGCACCTGCAAATCTGCTCCCCCGCCATTGACGCAGCCAACGACGCCGACGCGCCCGCCAACGACCTCGACGGCAACGCCCGATTCGATGCCCTCGCGGGCGGCAGCATTGCCGACATGGGCGCGTATGAATTTCAGGATGAAGCCACGCCAACCGTCGCCAATTGCCAGACTTCGGTGGATGCCGTCCTGGACAACAACGGCTCGGCGACCGTACTCGCAACGGCCCTGAACGATGGCTCGACGGGCTGCTCGCCGCTTGTTTTCAGCATTGGAGGCCAACCATCGGTAAGTTTTGATTGCAGCCAGATCGGCAACCAATCCGTCACGCTGACCGCCACGTACGTCAACCGCACGAGCACCTGCGCCACGACGGTACATGTGCTGGACAACACACCGCCGACGATCACCTGTCCCGACAACATCGTCAAAAATACCGACGCAGGTCAGTGCAGCGCAGTGACGACCTACTCCGTCACGGCCTCCGACAACTGCGCCTACACGCTCACGCGCACCAGCCCGGCGGGTACGGCCAGCGGCTCGGCATTCCCCATCGGCACGACCAACGTGGAATGGAGCGTCACCGACACGGGCGGAAACGCCACATCCTGCGCGTTCACCGTCACCGTTGCCGACGAGCAATTACCGGGAATCACTTGCCCCGGCCCGGTCACCGTGACGTGCGCTGGCCAGGTGCCCGCTGTCAATCTTGCCGCTGTCACCGCCTCAGACAACTGCGGCGTACCGACCAAGTCGCACGTCGGCGATGCCACCAGCAACCAGACCTGTACCAACCGCAAAACCATCACCCGCACCTACCGCGCCACCGACGGTTCCGGAAACAGCACCACTTGTGCGCAGGTGATCACCGTGTACGACAACGTGAAACCGAATTTCACCTCGGTGCCTGCCAACGTAACCGTGCAGTGCAACAGCATACCGGCGGTGGGTACAGCCACGGCCACCGACGGCTGCGGCGGCACGGTGACGGTGGCGTACAATGGCCAGACATCTGCGCCCGGCGCTTGCCCCGATGCGAGCACCATCACCCGTCAGTGGACGGCTACGGATGCCTGCGGAAACACGAAAACCGCCACGCAGCGCATCACGGTCATTGATTCGCAGAAACCCAACTTCATCAGTGTGCCGGCCAATATCACGGTGCAGTGCAGCGCCATCCCGGCTCCGGCAACACCTATGGCCACGGACAACTGTGATGCTACGGTAGCGATAACCTACAACGGCCAGACGCAAACCAACGGCGCTTGCCCCAATGCCTACACGCTGACCCGCACCTGGACGGCCGCCGACAACTGCGGCAACACCAAAACCATAACCCAGCGCATCACGGTGGTGGACAACGGCAAACCCGTGTTCACGGCCTTTCCGGCCAACACGAGCATTTCCTGCCACGAAACCCCGCCTGCAGTGGGCAATCCCACAGCTTCCGATGGCTGTGGCAGCGCCACCGTGACCTATCTCGGTCAAACCACGACGAGCGGAAACTGCCCGGGCAACTACCAGATCAAGCGCACCTGGCGCGCCACCGATGCCTGTGGCAACAGTACGGCGGCTACGCAGTCCATTCAGGTGTCGGACAGTGGCGCACCGGTATTTACCTCTACGCCCGGCCCGCTGACCATCGAATGCGGCGACCCGCTGCCGCCGTTGGTCAACCCGACGGCTTCGGATGCCTGTGGCGGATACGTGCACACCACCTTCCTCGGCAACGTGCCCTCGGGCAGCGGCTGTGCGGCGGATTATACGATCACCCGCACCTGGCGCGCCGAGGATTTGTGTGGCAATTCGGCTACGACCTCGCAAGTGATTACCGTGCTGGGGAACAACAATTACGGGGGCGATGATCCGGCGGGCGTATCCGCCCATACGAGTGACAGGACACGGATGACACGGATGAGACACGGATTAGCACGGAACAACCAATCGGACGAAAACTCCGTGGAAATCCGTGTCCCATCCGTGGCATCCGTGTCCCATCCTGCCGCGTTTGCGCTGCAACCGAACCCGACCACCGACCGCATCTGGCTCGACTTGACGGACTTCGCCGGCGAAGCGGTGACGGTTTCGATTTTCAGCGACCTGGGGCAGTTGATCTGGGAAAACTGGATTCCGGTTGTGGAGGATTTGAAACTATCTTTGAGCCTGCGAGAAGCGGGCGCAAAGGCGGGGATTTACACCGTGAGCGTGCGCTCGGCGAGCGGAGTAGCGGCGAAGCGGGTGGTGCTGATGGAGTAGGCTACCCAAAGAACGCGCGAAGAATATTGTCCCGCCAAGAGCCGGCAACTGGTTCAGCCGGACGATGCTAAACAGTTCATCAATAACAAGTTCAATTCGCAACAATGATTAAGGCAAGTTTCATCACCACCCTGCTCTGCCTCGCCGGCAGCATTTTGCAGGCCCAAACGGTCCACGACGAATTGGAGCTACAAACCTTCACCCGTCGGTTCATGGCCGCCTACAATGCGCAAGACCACGCCGCTCTCGGCAGCATGTACACCGACGATGCCGTGCGCATGGACCAGGAGGGCAAGCAAATCATAGGGGCTGAAAAAATAGCCGCTTATTTCGCGGAGCAATTCCGGAACAACAACGTCACCCTGTTGCTCAAACACACCGGCATCCACTGGTCGGATGCAGAGCACGCCTGGGTAGCCAAAGGCAAGTACGAAGTGTATGGCAAAACCTATGTGTATGACATTCCCATTGACATCGTCGGAAACTACGCCAACGCGGTGCTTAAAACGAACGGCGAGTGGAAAATAACCAAATCATGGCTCTCCAAGCCCGATATGGAGCCAATCAAAGCCGAAATACAGGCCTTGAACGACTCTTGGGCTGCGGCCGCCAATGCCAAGGATGCCGCCACGATTTTGGATTTGTACGCCGACGATGCCGTCAGTATGCCCGACGATGCGCCGATGCTCGTGGGCAAGGCCGCCATTAAAAAGGACATCGAAACCGGGTTTGCGAATAGACAGAAAAACTATGCGGTCACGTACGAAACGACGGAAGTATTTGGCGACGAAAACCGGGTGACGGAAACCGGGAAAGTGACGGCCAGGGACAGTTCCGGGAAAGTAGCCTACACCGAAAAGTACATGACAATCTGGGAAAAACGTAACGGCAAATGGCTGGTCATCCGGGATATTTACAACCATGATTCCAAGGTGAGATAGGTGCTCAGTCCAAAAACACCTCCGTCATATCCACCTCCAAATTGGGTACGACAGGCGTGGTGAGGATATCGCCCTCTACTACCGGGGGTAGGCCGATAAAGCGGCCCTGTTCATTGAGTTGAAATACCTGAACGGCTTTTTCGATGGGCGATACGATCCAATATTCAAGGACACCCGCCTCCTGGTAGAGATCAAATTTTCGCGCATTTCCGTGCGACTGTTGCCTGGCGAGAGGATTTCAATGATGAGGTCGGGCGCACCGTTGCAGCCTCGTTCATCCAATTTGGAAGGATCGCAGATGACGCACAGGTCTGGCTGGACTACGGTTTTGACCTCTTTGTCGTTGCGCATTCTGGTGAGGCGGACATCGAAAGGGGCTGCGAATACTTGACAAGGCGATTGCCAAAGCGCATTGGCCAACAAACGTGAAAATCGAATGGATATCTGTTGGTGCTTTACTGAAGGCGCGGCCATCCGGCGGATTTTACCGCGCAAGAGTTCTACCCGCTCTGTAAACTGCTAGAGAAGATAGTCAGCGTAGGTGTAGCTGCCGTTAGGGTCAAGTTGATCGAGCGAAGTGATGGCCATAGTCAAAAAATTCGACTGGTTCGAATGCAAAAATACAGGATTTCAAGTATCGCAGTTCCACCGAAAAAGTAGCCTGCATTGGCAGTCTGGGCTTTTCAGTTGATCGTCAGCCCAATCTGGCTGAAGCACTTCCGTTTTGGCCCGCTGGAGTGGCTGTGGCGGAGTTTGACGTACTGGAAGTGGCAGCCTATTAAGCGGGCGTAGTTCACCACCTACCAACGCCGCCGCCCCAGCGACAGCACCGTGGCCGCCAGAAACACCGCGATCAGCGATAGGAAATACACCACGTCGCGCGAGTCCAGCACGCCGCGACTCAGGGAATCGTAGTGGTACTGGATGCCGATGGCCTGCACGATGTCGTCCGTCTTGCCGAAAAACACAGGCAAACGACTGAGCGCATCGAAGGCCTGGTACACAAAAAAGCACAGGAAGGCCGCCAGCAGGAAGGCCACGATCTGGTTGTTGGTCAGCGAAGAAGCAAATATTCCGATGGCGGCAAAGGCGGCCGCCAGAAACAACAGGCCGATGTAGGAACCGAGAATACCGCCGGAGTCGAGGTTGCCGGGCGGGGCGCCCAGGTTGTACACGGTGATGTAGTACAAAGCGGTGGGCAAAATCGCAAATACGATCAACGTCAAGCAGGCCAAAAATTTGCCGCCCACGATCTGCCAGTCGGAAATCGGGCGGGTGACGAGCAGTTCGATCGTGCCCGTCTGCATTTCCTCGGCAAAAGTGCGCATGGTGACCGCCGGAATGAGGAACAGAAAGATCATCGGCGCCATGGAAAACAGCGTGTCCAGGTTGGCAAAATTGCCCTCCAGTACGCTGTACTCCGGAAAAACCCAAAGCACCAGCCCCATCAGCACCAGGAAAATGCCGATGACGATGTACCCGATCAGCGAGGAGAAAAAGGCGTTGATTTCTTTGCGAAATATGGCAAGCATGGCGGACGTAGTCGAGTGACGAAACTGAGGGTGTACCATTAGTTAGTTGGGCAAACGAGCGTGGCAGTAGGCTCCGTTTTTTTTAGACAGGATCAACAAGATCAACAAGATTATCGGCGGCAAAGCCGCCTTTTCTTTCCTGTAATTCTTGTCCATCCTGTCGGAAAAACCATTTTTTAACCCACATCTTCGACGAATGAGAAAACCCATCCGGGGGAAGGTTACTACTTCGTGAGTTGTTGAAAAATATCCTCCACGCTGAAGACTTCCTTGTGCAGTTCCAGCAGGGGGAGGTTTTGTTTGGCGGCGAAGGCCGACAAGGTGGGGCGCAGGTCATGGTCGGCGGTGGCGCTGAGTTGCCAGCGGTTGGGACCGAGCAATGTGACTTTTTGGACATGGGGCAGAGCTTCCAGCAGTTTTTGATCCACTTTTTCTCCAAACTCCACCGTGACGAGGCTCTGGCCGGTGAACTGGCGTTTCAGTTCGGCAATGGGCGCGTCGGCGGCTATTTTTCCCTTGTTGATGATGATCGCGCGATCGCACACGGCCTCTACTTCGCCAAGGATATGAGTGGACAGGATCACGGTTTTTTCGCGGCCCAGTTCCTTGATGAGCTGGCGGATCTCGACGATCTGGTTGGGGTCGAGGCCAGAGGTGGGTTCGTCCAGAATGAGCACCTGCGGGTCGTGGAGCAGGGCCTGGGCCAGTCCCACGCGCTGGCGGTAGCCTTTGGACAGTTCGGCGATGCGCTTGTGGCGGTGGGACGTGAGTCCCGTGCGCTCCACCATTTCCTCCACGCGCCGGCGGGGGTTGGGCACGCGGTGGATGCCGGCGGTGAATTCGAGGTACTCGCGCACGTACATGTCGCGGTACAGCGGGTTGTGCTCGGGCAGGTAACCGACGCAGGCGCGGGCCTGCATGGGCTGTGCCGTCACGTCGAACCCGCACACTTCGACGGTGCCGGCACTTTGGGGCAGGTAGCCAGTGATGATCTTCATGGTCGTCGTCTTGCCCGCGCCATTGGGGCCGAGGAAGCCGAGCACTTCGCCCTTGCGCGCGGAGAACGAGATATCGTCCACGGCGTGTTGAGTGCCGTATATTTTGGTGAGGTGGTGTACGTTGACGGACACGGGTTGAGGGTTTCTGGTTGAAGGGTTTGAAAGTTTGAAGGGTTTGAAGGTTTCTGAAAACAGGCTGCAAAAGTATAAAAACTTACCACCCCGCGACATCGTCCTGCCCCTCTCCACGACAATTCACCCAGATTTTTCCGTATTACAAAAACCCGGCCTCGCCTTCCTGCGTACATTGTGCAGGTTTATCAAACAAACAACACGCCATCATGCTCCAGCACCTTCGTTTTCTGCACCAACCCGCCCTGCTCATCGCCTTGCTGCTCTT